>Ga0209292_1001398_pt1 | contig 29495 bp, 34 predicted proteins | sample GOMGulsemesocosm_2_FD_184634 | JGI IMG/M metagenome (GOLD analysis project Ga0209292, IMG submission 184634) | Methane-oxidizing microbial communities from mesocosms in the Gulf of Mexico - GOM9C Gulf of Mexico (SPAdes) (version 2) | ecosystem: Environmental > Aquatic > Marine > Cold seeps... | reverse complement strand
ACAATTTTGTTTGTTTTCTGGCCATACACAAGAACTATGCTAGGTTTCAGTGTGATTGTATTGCGTGGTTTAGGTTTAATTATGTTATATTTACATTAATTCCACTCGTCTTACCTGTTCAATATCTGGCAAACTTTATGATGAATAAACAACTTCAAATTCGTGAAAAAACTATTTTCGATGGCTTTATTACTAAATATTTTCTCAAGTCACTCTTTTCAATCTGGTTTAAAGTGGCTGGTTGGCAAATAACAAAATCAATTCCCAACGGTGCAGGAGTTGCTATTGCTGCTCCTCATACGTCAAATTGGGATTTTGTTTATGCGCTGGGCGCTGCTATTTTACAAGACACTAAAATTTATTTTTCTATCAAAGACAGCTGGTGTCGACTCCCTGTTATTGGCAGGTTCATGATGTGGCTTGGCGCCATGCCAATCGATCGTTCATCTAAAGGGAAAGGGCAAGTTGAACTGATCAAAGACTTTGTTCATAGCCAAAAAGATTCACGTGTATTTTTTCTTTTTACACCAGAAGGTAGCCGCGGAAAATCAAATAAGTGGCGCACAGGTTTTTATCATGTCGCTCAAGGTGCCGGCATCCCCATATTTCTAGCAAAAGTTGATTATCGACTTAAAGAAGCGGGAGTTTTTCATTCTTATCAACTTACTGATGATAAAGACAGTGATATTCTTGCTATTCAGGCCTCTTACAAAAGCATTTGTGGTAAATACCCAAAGATGCAGTTTCCCTATTATATTGGTGCAATGGCAAAGATTAGCGCTGCAGATGCGTTAATAATGAAGGCGATGTATTCTTTTAAAGGTGTTGCCACAAAGGTAGAAATTTCAGCAAAGCTGAAGAAAAAAGAATTATCGTCGTCCATGCTTGAGTTTCTCGTAGAGAAAGGCTTTTTAGAAAAATCGGTTCAAGAAGAGAACCTATTAGAACCTCGTTATCGATTGACTTTTATGGGCAAAGGTTGCTTATTACATTTATATCCAACATTAGCGACTTCTTGATTATTCTGTTATAGGATACGGCTAAGTCATAAGAAAATACGGTGAGTAAAATTTGATAGAACAATGGATTGGCACCATTAATGGTTATTTATGGGGCAGTGTGCTCATTTATCTGTTAACGGGTTGTGGTATTTGGTTTACATGGCGGCTCAAGGCCACTCAGTTCACCCATTTTTTTCATATGTTTTCTCTACTCAAATCAAGTAGGAATAAATCTACAAGAGGCATTTCATCATTTCAGGCATTGTGTACTTCTCTTGCCGCAAGAGTTGGAACCGGAAACTTAATGGGTGTCGCTGTTGCTATTAGTTTAGGGGGAGCAGGTGCTGTTTTTTGGATGTGGTTAATTGCGTTACTAGGTATGGCTACTGCTTTTGCAGAGAATACTTTAGGTCAACTCTATAAAGAAAAAGACGATGAAGGAGTTTATCGAGGTGGTCCAGCTTATTATATGAGTAAGGGCTTAAAAAGTCCCAAATTGGCTTTAGCTTTTTCTATTTGTTTATTTTTTGGTTATGCTTTTGTATTTAGTTCTGTGCAAGCTAACTCTATTACCGATGCCTTTCATGGATCTTATGGCATTAATCCTCTGACAACAGGCATTATTATTACTCTACTTTCGGCGACTGTTATCTTTGGTGGCTTAAAAAATATTGCACGCTTTGCTGAATTAACGGTTCCATTTATGGGCATTGCCTATCTCATTGTATGTTTAAGTGTTGTTGCGATGAACATTGAACAAATTCCAGGAGTTATTGCTGATATTTTTGCTTCAGCATTTGGCTTAAAAGAAGCGGGTAGTGGTCTTGTTGGTGCTGCGATAGTTCAAGGTGTTAAACGCGGTTTGTACTCTAATGAAGCGGGGATGGGTAGTTCTCCTCATGCCGCCGCTGCGGCAGAGCCTTTTCCTCCTCATCCTGCATCACAAGGTTATTTGCAAATGTTAGCCGTATTTTTAGATACCATGGTTATTTGTTCATGCACCGCTTTTTTGATTCTACTTTTCAAAGATACAGAAACACAACTACAAGGTATTCAACTTACCCAACAAGCATTGGCTTATCAAGTAGGGGCTTGGGGAAGTGACTTTATTACCATAGCGATATTATTATTTGGTTTTACCTCGATAGTAGCCAATTTTGTTTATGCCAATAACAACCTTAAGTATTTGAAAATTGATAACATCTTTGGTCGTTGGTTTTTACGAATTGGCTTTCTTGGTATGTTAGTTTATGGCTCAATTGCGTCCTTACCCGAAGTCATAGCCCTCGCGGACCTATCCACAGGATTAATGACTATTTTTAATGTAAGTGCCTTGTTTTTATTGAGCAAGGTTGTAGTGAATATTGCAAGAGATTATAGCCGTCAACAAAAGATGAATAAATTACCTTGTTATTCACCAAGCGAAGATGAATCTAAACGTCTTAATCTCAGTCAAGGGATATGGTCAAAAAAGAACGATGATATTTAATCAGGGTTTGATCATAAAAAGCTGTTACAATATGCCGCGATTTTATTTGATGTATAACAATTGGTGAAAAAATGAGTGTCGATTCAATAGGTTTATCTGCTGACTTATTAAAAGCTGTTAAAGCGTGTGGTTATAAAACACTGACGCCAATCCAACAACAAGCTATTCCTGTGATCCGCGGCGGCGCTGATCTACTTGCTAGTGCTCAAACTGGCACTGGAAAAACAGCGGCCTTTACTTTGCCTATTCTCGATGCATTGGTAAGAAGTGGGCCTAAAAAGGACGGAGAGGTTGTTCCCGGACAAATAATTCGCGCACTTATATTAACGCCTACACGCGAACTTGCAGCACAAGTAGCAGAGAATATTAAAACCTATAGTCAATTTTTACCTTTAACATCAGGTGTTATTTATGGTGGTGTTAATATGCCGCCGCAGACATCGATGCTGAAAAAAGGTGTTGATATTTTAGTCGCAACGCCTGGTCGATTAATTGAACACTTAAATCTAAGAAATCTTGACTTATCTCATGTGAAATTTTTAGTATTAGATGAAGCCGATCGTATGTTAGATATGGGCTTTTTGACAGATATTAATAAGTTGATGGAGTCCATTAAGCAAAAACATCAAACCTTGATGTTCTCAGCAACATTCTCTAATAAAGTAAAAGTATTAGCTAAACAGATCCTAACGACTCCTAAAACAATTGAGGTTGCACGTCAAAATTCGACCTCAGGTAAGGTTAAACAGTCTGTATATTGGGTCTCTGAAACGAGAAAACGAGAGTTATTATCTGAAATTATAGGTGTTAATAATTGGCGACAAGTTCTTGTTTTTGCGGGCACTAAAGAAAGCGCCAATATTCTAGCAAAAGAGCTAAAACTCGATGGTATAAAAGCAGCGCTTTGTCATGGTGATAAAACCCAGGGTGCACGTAATCGAGCATTAGAAGAATTCACTGCAGGTAAAGTACGTGTACTTGTTGCTACTGATGTTGCTGCTCGTGGCCTTGATATTGCTGATTTACCATATGTTGTTAATTTCCATTTACCTTTTTTAGCTGAAGATTATGTACACCGCATTGGCCGAACGGGACGTGCAGGTAAGTCAGGTACCGCGATATCTTTGGTTAGCCCAAAAGATGAAAAGTTTTTAGATAACATTGAAGTACTTATTGGGCGTCAGTTTGAACGTATTGTTGTTCCCGGCTATGAGTTAGATAGACCTTTACCAGCACAATATGAAGGTAATGTAGAGCAACCGCTTAAAAAGAACCGTTATCAGTCGACTCGTGATAAAAATCAAGATGTAGCGCGTAAAAACACTTCAAAATCGATGCAAAATAAAAAGAGAAAAAAACCAGAAAGTACAACAAAATATAATAGCAAAATTAAAAAGAAGCGTTAAATTATTCCTTTTTTATGTGTGGCGTTTAGTAATGACAATCATTGATATACCTTTTTCCAAACGCCATCATTGTTGGTTTTGTGGCGAGCCGAATCAATATTTATTTACGTTTCCACATGGCAATAAATTTGTTTTTCGCTGTCCTCACCCTGAACTTCAAGTGCCTGCTTGCAAAGAGTGTAATCAAATTGCGCAACGAGTCGAAGCTGACTCTATTTGGGCTGTTGATACGCAAGTTAAGCAGCGCTTAATGGTAGTCTACAAAAAAGATCTCGCCATTGGCCTTAATTGGACTCAAGAAGAACTTGCTAATAGTGAATTTGAAGGGGGGAGTTTTGAAGGTTTTCAACGAAGTGCTTGGTTTATGTATGAAGTCGCTAAACAGCGTATAAGTTATCAAGGATGGCCGATATTTATTGATGGTTTAGAGGTAGAAGTTGATTACAGTAAACCCTGTTTTATCGCGGATGGTATTGTCTACCCAAGTATTGATGATGCAATTGAGCATTATTGTTATAGTTTTGATTTAAATAATAGCTTTTTTAGAAAAGTATTGAGTAAAATGGGTGAGCAACGATTTATTCATGCGGTTAGGTATACTCGCTTGTTCATTGGTTCAACACCTAACGAACAAGCAAATGCTTTAAAAGAAATATAAATACACTACCTTTTAACCCAATTAGAAATATTATTAAACGAGACTTAATGAATTGTGCTGCATCAGCTTTTTACTATATAAGGCTTTGTCTGCTCGTTCAAAAAAACTGTGCTCATTATCGGTTCTATTCATAAAAGTGTAACCTAAGCTACAGCTTACATTATATTTAGATAATAGCGGTCCATTCTCTAGTGCTTGCTGAATACGATTTTCAATCACATCAAGTGAACGTTCACTGGCATTTTCAACAATAACAACAAATTCATCTCCGCCAAATCGAAATACACTGTCAGAGTCACGTACACTTGAGGAAAGCGCATCTGCAAAGTGTTTAAGGATTTCATCACCTATATGATGCCCATAAGTATCGTTGATTAATTTAAACTTATTGAGGTCACATACCAATAAACCCACTTGACCTTGTTGTCTATTTGCATGGTGCATGGCGCGCTTTATTTGTTGGTCGTAATAACGTCTATTACCAAGCTCTGTTAAACTATCGTGCATTGCCAGCGCCATTGCTTTTTTATATTGAATAGCATTATGGATAGGATTAATAAGGTATTGATGCAATTCACTTAGAATCTTATAATTTTTTAAGCTAATAGGTGCATTAATCGAGTACGTCAATGTCCCCAAAAATTTGTTGTTTCTTTTAAGTTCAAATTGACGTTCAGCTTTTCCCTGGCGACTGCCTAAAATTGAAGCATTCAAACTACCTTGTGTAAAACATAAACCACAAAAATCTACATATTTAGCTGCGTCCATTGCAAAAATATTGAGCACCTTATCTAACTCTAGTGTACTTTGTAGTTGCTCCATTAAAGCAAGTTTTCTGTGTGTCTCATCATCACGACTAGTTTCTAATACTTTAAAAGTATTATACTCGAATGCCTGGCTGTCGAGTAAATTCAATGTTTGCATGTAACCACCTATTCGGCTGTAAGTACTTCTGTTAATGCAATATGCGCGCCTGTTTGTTTCTTAATGTTCTGTTTTTTAATTCATTGATTTTATTATTAAATTACATATTTGTTAATGATCAATATAGGTGTCAATCTACTGACGGCAAGAGTTTGCCGCTGGTAAAAACCTTTTGGTCTATTCTGTATCGATAATATTTAACTGTAGAATCTTGGCTGTCATCGCTATACTAGTTACTAATAAAAAGAATCAATTCATTAATTTATACCCGTTACTATTTAAAATAATTGATTTCAGTGAAAGTTAGAATGATTGAGGTCAAGGTTTTATGAGCCACATATAACCTGTTGCACAAACAAGGTTAACGCTCATCAAAGAAGCATTGGTCAATACTTTTGTATTTTGCAGCTTATTGAAAATATTATTACACGTTTTTTGTATTAGTTTGTTCAACTTTCTAATACATATATAACTATAGTAACGGCTATATAAGGATAATTTTGTCAGGTTTTCTCGATATTCTTGCAATTCTCACTAGTGCCGTACTTGTTGTGTGGCTTTTTCGGCGTATTAAATTGCCGGCTATTTTGGCATATTTAGTTGCAGGTATGCTTGTTGGTGAACATGGGTTGGCACTTACTCATGATCAGATGGATTATGAACACTTTGCCGAGCTAGGTATTGTTTTTCTATTATTTACACTCGGGCTTGAATTCTCTCTACCTAAATTAATCGCTATGCGCCATTTGGTTATAACGGTAGGAAGTTTGCAAGTTGGTATTTCACTTTTTATTTTTACACTTATTTCATATGTGTTGGGGCAAACGTTTGCCAGTTCATTAGTGATTGGTGGTGTCTTAGCACTGTCTTCTACGGCCATTGTCATTCGTCAATTAAGTGAAAGTGGCGCGATGAAACGTAAGTCAGGTCAAATATCGGTTGCGGTATTGCTGTTTCAAGATGTTGCGGTGGTTCCTTTATTAATTATCATTCCTATGTTGGCGCTTGAGTCTGACTCATCGATGCTTGTTGCGCTATTACTCGCTTTAGTTAAAGGTGTTTTTGTTGTTAGTATATTAATGCTAGCGGGAAAATGGTTATTGCCAAGGCTATTCAATTTAGTTGCACAAGTGCGAACCGATGAATTATTTGTATTAACCACCTTACTTGTTACTTTGGTTGCCTCGGCACTAACACAATGGTTCGGCTTATCTATGGCTTTGGGAGCTTTTCTGGCGGGGATGATGTTAGGCGAGAGTCAATACAAACATCAATTAGAAGCTGATATCAGACCTTATCGCGATATATTATTAGGTTTATTTTTTGTCACTGTTGGCATGAAACTCGATATTGGCGTTCTAGTTTCCTCTCCTCTCATTATCTTTAGCATTTTGGTGATCTTTATGGTGATCAAAATTATAGTCATAAACTTGCTAGCGGTGCGTGCAGGAGAAGCATCAAAAGATGCTTGGGCGTCGGGTTTTATGTTGGCTCAAATGGGGGAGTTTGGTTTTGTATTGATAGCACTCGCTACTCAAGTAAAAATATTGCCCAATGATGTTGCTTCAATTCTATTGGGTGTTGGTGTCATTAGTATGGCGATAACCCCTTTTATGGTCAGTAATGCACGTGCTTGGTCATTAAAACTGAGTCACGATGGCCAAATAGAGCAAGAGGAACTACAACAATTACCAGAAAATCAGAATTTAAAAGACCATGTTATTATTTGTGGTTTTGGCCGTGTAGGACAAACGGTAAGTCGTTTTTTAAAGCAAGAAAATATTGATTTTGTTGCAATAGACATTGACCCCTTAAGAACAAGTAAAGCAAGAGATGCAGGAGAAAACGTACTATTTGGTTCATCGCGCCAAGCTGAATTATTACATGCTGCGCATTTGTCACAAGCCAAATTAGTTGTGATCGCCTTTGGTGAAGATAAACAATCTCTTGAAGTTATTCAAAAAGTTAGAACGTTATCTCCTGATGTTCCTATTTTGGTGAGAACCCGAAATGATGATCAGTTAGATTTGTTACAAGATGCGGGGGCTAACCAAGTTGTACCTGAAATATTAGAAGGTAGCTTAATGTTAGTATCTCAAGTACTTTCGTTATCAGGTGTTCCTTTCTCTCGAATCCTTAAACGTGTTCAAAAAGAACGTAAAAGTCATTATAACCACCTGCATGGCTTCTATCAGGGCGAACATACAGATATGAGCCCTGAAGCGATTGAACGTATTGAGTTTGCACATGCTATTTTACTAAATGATGACTCATTTGCTGTTGGTCGAACGATTGATTCTTTGCAACTCACTACACGCCGTGTTGTTGTGGTATCACTAAAAAGAGCTGATATCGAAATGGAAGAGCCAGAAGTCAGTACGATATTGCAAAGCCAAGATACATTAATTGTTAGAGGAAAACCAAGAAGAGTAGAGCGTGCTGAACGCTTTATTCAAAAGGGAGGGTAGAGCTTTATTCTTATGTAGCTAACGGCTCTAAAGTTAAAGAGATAAAAATTCTCTTATTTGTGTTTCTTGCTCCATGGCGTCTTTAAAGCCAAGTTTTATTAATTCTTTACAGTAGTTTTTATCAAACAATAAATAGCTGATAATACTAGACTCAGAGTCGTTGGTAATACCAATGGTCCTCAATAGTAGACGGATAGATAACGGTAGCTCAGAAAAATGCTTAACAGCGATGGCATTAAAGTCATGGCTTGGGTTTACTAATAAGGTCTCAATATTTTTGAGACCATCTCTAGCTTTTCTTATATGCTCGGGAATTAGAGTTATTGTTTCATTAATCCGTGTCATTCTTTCGATATCACTTTGTAATGTATCTGCAAAAATAGTATCTAAAAGATGGCCTGCAATTGTTGATGTCGTAGGCGGATGAGGGTTGTTCTCTCTAGCATGAAGCGGTTCTTTAGGTTGCTCAACGCCAACTATAAATATTTTTTCTGCACCTAAATGTATAGCAGGACTCAACGGTGATAATTGATGAATGGAGCCGTCGCCAAAGTGTTGCTTGCCAATTTTAATTGAAGGAAAGACCATAGGAATAGCAGCGGAAGCCATTAAGTGTTCACAATTTATTTGGCTAGGATGGCCATGACGTTTAGCCCTATACCATGGAGAAATCCCCTCTTCAGACTGATAAAAGCTGATCGAGTCACCTGAATTGTAGCTTGATGCTGTTACAGAAACCGCGCTTAAATAACCACGTAATATATTGTTATCTATACGTTTAAAGTCTATGACTTCATTGAGTAATTCTCGAAGAGGTGCGTTATTTAATAAACTTCGAGCAGTTTTATTGGCGTAGTCAGCTTGAAAGGTTGCTAATACACCTTTTGATATATGACTAAAAACACGTAGTGGATCACTGTGATAAATTCGATGTGTTTGTAAGTTTTTCCACACCCATTCCAACTTTTTAACACCTAGTTGAAAACATGAAGCGTAACAAGCAAGTGAGGTGGTATTAATAGCACCAGCAGAAGTGCCACAAATTATCGGGAACGGTACGCCATGATTACGAGGAACAAATTTAGCTATCGCAGTAAGTACGCCTACTTGGTAAGCGGCTCTTGCACCACCACCGGTAAGCACTAAGGCGTTGTTACTTGATTTGTAACTTCTTTTTTTTGCCATAACACCAAATATGTTCTTACATCAATAACATAAGTGTATGTAGTTTTATTGATTGATGCTAGATGTAAAAATAAAAAATAACAGTTATTTAAATCAATTCTATTTATACCCATCACACTTCAAGATGCAGTTTCAGAGTTAAGCTAGGAAATCAGATCAAGGCGCGATACGATGATAATGGTTATTCCCTTTTCAAGTATTGCAACGCTGAACTGGTTTTTTAGCTTAGCTCCCTTCGGGCAAGGCGATAAAGGGTCATCTCCTGCGTTATTGATCTAGACAATAGAATGACTATTCTCTTTAATCGATGCCTTGTAGCTAACCCTTTTTCGACTTGCTGAAATCTGGATCTTGAAGTGTAATGGGTATATATCTTCAGTATTGATTAATTAAATAAGAAATTTTAGTCACCTTTTAATACAATACTCTTCTCAAAGTCATATTTATCATGGTCTTACTTTTGGAAATTTGGATTTATTTCACTTTACTTGCTGCATTCATGCAAGCGGTACGCACTGCTGGGCAAAAACAGCTATCAGTTTATTTAACATCAATGGCGACCACAGGTGTTCGTTATGTGTATGCATTACCCTTTGCATGGGCTTATCTATATTGGCTGTTGGATTTTCGTCAAGTCATGGTGCCTGAACTCAACCAAAATTTTTTACAATATGCGCTCATTGCCTGCGTGATGCAGATAATTGGTACTGTGTGTTTGGTTGCCGCCTTCAGGTATCGTAATTTTGCTGTAGCGACAAGTTTAGCTAAAACTGAAGCTATTCAAGTGGCAATAGTTGGTGCTTTATTATTTTCCACCTCTTTAAATCTTTGGGGATGGTTTTCCGTTATTATAGGTGTTGTAGGTGTGATTATTGTCTCAAAAGTTAAGTTCACTTACGCAGATATTTTTAAAAATCCCGGGGCTGGTTTTGGTTTGGCAGCGGGGCTTGGATTAGCCATAACCACATTATTGATTCGAGAGTCGAGCTTAGCACTTAATACTGACTTAATGATAAGTGCAGCGGTTACTTTGGTTTTTATGATCACGGTACAATCGACTATCTCTATTATTTATGTTTATTTTGAAGATAAAAGTCAGCTTTTATTGATGATAAAGCATTGGCGATTATGTTTGTTTGTGGGTATTACTAGTGTTTTAGGATCTATTGGTTGGTTTACCGGAGCAAGCTATCAAAATGCCGCATATGTTAAAGCATTAGGACAAGTTGAATTTTTTATCACTTTATTCCTTACGCATCGTCTCTTTAAAGAAAATATCACCCTAAAGGAATATGTGGGGATGTTTTTAATTGTTGTTAGTGTGGTGATTTTATTACTTTGGGCGTAGTGACTTTTCTGCGTTTTTGGTAAACTACAGCGTATATTGTTTATAAATACTATTGTTTGGAAAATTAATGAAAATCGAAAATAAAATTGTAGTTCAGTTTCACTATACCTTAAAAGATGAAGCGGGTATCGAAATAGAGTCGTCACAAGGTAGTGATCCTTTAGCCTACCTTCATGGCTATAACAATATGTTAGTCGGAGTTGAAAAGGCACTTACGGGTAAAGAAGTTGGAGACAAGTTTTCTGTAACGTTACAACCTGAAGATGCATACGGCGAACGTAAAGAAGATATGATCCAACGTGTCCCGGTAAAACATTTGCAAGGTTTAGTTGGCAGTACTAAATGGAAAGCGGGTATGACAGGTGTTGTTGAAACAGAACAAGGCCAACGCCAAGTAACCGTTATTAAAGCAGGTAAGTTTATGGTGACTGTTGATATTAACCCACCACTTGCTGGTAAAGTATTAACGTTTGATTTAGAAGTAGTTGAACTTCGTCAAGCAACAGATGAAGAAGTAGAACATGGTCACGCTCACGGCGTAGGTGGTCATCATCATTAGTCTTTAGTCATTAATGATAATTACCTCGAAAGAAGGCCAACACGTTGTTGGCCTTCTTCATTTATACCCAATCAACCTGAAACAGCATCTTCAAGTAGCTTAGGTATATAACTCTGGCTTTTTAAGCGAAATATGAAAAATAGATTATTAAAGGGACATCACCTTCCTTTAGAACAACAGATTGAATTATTGTCAGAATTCATAATGAGCATTGATGATATGCCGCAAATACTTGACGCCATTACTGAACTACCCGATGCATGGGTTGGTGCGGGGGTTATTTTTCAAAATGTATGGAATGTCATACATGGTTTTGAACTGAATAATAATATAAAAGATATAGATGTTTTTTACTGGGATAAAACGGACTTAAGTTGGCAGGCTGAAAATATACAAATAAACCAATTAAAAAAAACACTGTCTAATGTAAACACAGTGATTGATGTTAAAAATATTGCTAGAGTACATCTTTGGTACGAACAACGTTTTGCTATCCCAATATCGGCATATAAAAGTGTACAGGAGTCTATTGCTACATGGCCGGTTATCGGGGCATGTATGGCGGTTCGAAAAAAAAGTGGTAAGTTAGAGTTTATCGCACCTTATGGCTTTCAAGATATGTTTTCAATGCGAGTCAGACCCAATAAGACTTTAGTGAATAGAAACATATATCAAAGTAAAGCGTTAATATGGAAACAACAGTGGCCATTGTTATCGGTTGAACCTTGGTAAAGACTCCAAATTTTTTTGGCAACACTACCCATAACTATTCAAGATGCAGGTGTTGAAAAATCTAAAAACTCTTTTGCTACGTTGCATAGATGGACGTAAGTACTTAGGTTTTGTCTGGAACTAAAAATCTAAGCTCTCAATGGTGATAGCTATCACTCAGTCGAGTGCCTTAGCGTTGAATTCTTTATCACCCTCAAATTCATGCATTTTAAATGGTCATGGGTATATACTCAAGCAATCTAAATATCCCTTGCAGGAACTTAGTCATAAAAACAGTGCAGCATAGAAACACGATACAATGCAGTGACCATTCTAGTTGTATTGCACTTTGCGCTAGTCATCTAGTTGAGTTCTGATATTACAGCTTCAGGCAGTTTGGGTATTTGTTAATAATGCTTTTGTTTAATCAATGAAAAACACTTCCCATAAAATACTCAACTGTTACAGTAACCTTTGAATATAAATTAATAAAAACAGTAACAAGGGAATTTATGAAATCATTATTTGGCACCATTAGCGCATTGGCAGTGGCTATTTCAGGTGTGTTGTCTACCGCAGCTTTTGCTGAGACACAAGTCATTCATGCGGGGGAGTTATTAGTTACCCCTGGTAAGGCTCCTTTACTTAAACAAACGTTAGTGATCACCGATGGTAAAATAACTGCGGTTAAGAAAGGTTTTATAGCCGCAAGTGAATTTGACAGTACTGCAACTTTGATTGATTTATCGTCAAGTTTTGTGATGCCTGGTTTGATGGATATGCATGTGCACTTGCAAGGTGAATTAGGGCCTAAAAATGATAGTCAGAAATTAAGAATGTCTGATGCTGACAAACTTGTTAAAAGTGCATATTTTGCGAAAAAGACCCTAATGGCTGGGTTTACCACGGTTCGTGATTTAGGTGGCAGCGCTGAACAGAGTTTTGCATTGCGAGATGGCATTAACAACGGTTTTCTTGATGGCCCTAGAATTATCGCTGCCGGTAGTAATGTCGCTGTTACTGGAGGTCATGGTGATGTTGATGGCATGAGTCCCGACCTATTAGAAATGCATACAGCAAAAACCGTTTGTGATGGTCCTTATGACTGTCGTCGTGCTACTCGACGCGCAATAAAGTTTGGTGCTGATGTGATTAAAATCACCTCTACGGGCGGTGTCCTATCTGATACCAATACTGGTACTGGTCAACAAATGGCTGATGACGAATTACGTGAAGTGGTCGACGCTGCACATGGGTTAGGTCGAAAAGTAGCAAGTCATGCACACGCTGCAGCGGGTATCAATGCCGCGCTACGTGCTGGTGTCGATAGCATAGAGCATGGCAGTTATGCCAATAAAGAAAGTATAAAATTATTCAAAAAGAGTGGCGCCTATTTGGTACCAACATTAATGGCGGGTGATACAGTTGTAGGTTTGGCAAAAACGACTGACTTTATGTCTCCAACGATTGCGGCAAAAGCCATTCGTGTTGGCGGTGATATGATAGCTAATTTTAAGCGTTCGTTTAAGTCGGGTGTCAACATAGCTTACGGTACCGACAGCGGTGTTTCTCAACATGGTAATAACGGTAAAGAAGCAGTTTTAATGTTTAAAGCAGGCATGAAACCTATGGCTATATTAAAAACAGCTACAGTTAATGCTGCAGAACTGGCGGGATTAAGTAAATCAATAGGTACGCTAGACGTAGGTAAATTTGCTGATATTATTGCGACTCATAATAGCCCGTTAAAAAACATTGAAGAGTTAATGGATGTTGATTTTGTGATGAAGTCAGGGCGAGTGTTTAAAAATAAATAACTTTCAGCGTAATTGTTAAAATTTATCTTGGCAATTCGGTATGAGTTTTAGTCTTTTCTCTTAAGAAGTAAACACTCATCTGAAATTGAGAAAGGGTCGAGGTTATCGGCCTTTTTTTATTACATTGTGCTAATTCCCTATGATTGTATCTAGCGGAATAAAGGCAAGAAATACAAATGAATGGTTAAAATAATGTATGTTTTTTCCTGTTGTTCTGACAAAAAGGTATTGATGTGATTAGAGTTTCACTATTTTTTATTATCCTTGTAGCTTCGTTTCAATTAATGGCAGCTAATAGTAAGGGGCAATATATACAACCCAATAATCTATCTCCCAAAGTGCGTATAGAGACTTCTATGGGGAATGTGATTATTGAGCTTGATCGCTTTAAAGCAAAAATAACGGTAAATAATTTTCTGGGTTATGTTTCTCGAGGACAATATAACAAAACCATGATTCATCGCGCGGAAGAAGGGTATTTGATCCAAGCTGGTGGCTTTATGACGGATTATACAGAGGTAGAGCCAGATAAACCTATTTTTAATGAATCGGGTAATGGCTTAAAAAATAAAGAAGGCACTATTGCTATGGCCAAATTGCTACATGATGCACATACAGCAACCAACCAGTTCTTTTTCAACCTAAATGATAATAGTAATTTAGATCCAGGTAACTCTTGGGGATATGCCGTCTTTGGTGAAGTTATAGAAGGCTATAGCGTGCTTGAAGCGATGTCACAAATGGAAGTAGGTTACAGCGACGAACTAGGTTACCCAACGGTACCTAAAAAAATGATCACCATCATTAGAGTCGTTATTATCGACGAGAAGTGATTATTCAATAATGAATGAAATATTTATTATAAGCACTTTAGGTTGAAGCACTGTGATAATAATTAATTAATACAAAAGTGAACATTGATCAATCCAATAGTAAGGATTTGGCTATGTGCACTATAGAGCTCAACAAAATAGAAAAGTAGATACTTTTCTTATGATTAAGCTATTTATCAATGGGGCTTCGAGTCCCTGATGAATGGGGCCAATGACATGAGTATAGATTTGAGTCGTCTTTAAATCATTATGGCCAAGCAACTCTTGTTCAGTTCTAATTATCTTTATAGAATACACAGGCTTGGAACACATTTTTTGCCAAATCAATATCAACTGTAGTAATGTTACTCATTATTAACAACTCCAATTAAAATATTTAAACATTGCTTAATAAGCATAGCAATATGAGGAGAGAGTCTAATTATCTGTTAGATGCCTGTGCATACCATCAGTATGGAGAATTACTGGAATATAATTTTAAAATAAAAGGAAGATAAATGAAATTCAATAAATCCTCACTCGTCATATTACTATTAATTATTGGAGGATGTGACTCAGAATCAGATGATGTGAGTATAACCAATAATTATATTACTGAAACTCCCACTGTTATAAGCTCTGAGGAGCAAGAGTATATTGGAGAGTTTACATTACAAACAGCTGTTGAAACGGATTTTTTCGTAATTGAAAAAGAAATTGATTTAAGGGAATTCTATTACTCCAATTCAAATACATTTCATTTTGATAAGGATGGGTATCTAGTTAATGGCTCAGGTTCTCCTCTTATGGTTTTCCCTGTAAACCCTGACGGAAGCGCTGCTAGTGTTAGTGTATCAACAAGTCAGTCAGTACAGATAAATTATAGTATGGGTAGTCCTGAAGCCACAAATAGAGTGAATGTTAGTATAAACCTTCCTGAAAAGAGTGATGAACTTTCAGTTAATGAATTTGACAAGAATAATCCATTAACTTTCAATAATTCAACATCACTATTTGCAATAGATTCTCTAGGTAATGTTCATGTACTAACTTTTTATTTTATTCACGTTAGTGCTGACAATAATACGTGGGAATTACGTGTTGCACTCGATGATATAACTGTGCAGCCAACTACTGAACAAGTGCTTGATTTTGATTCAAGCGGCTTAATGGATATAAACGACGATGATCTTGATGGTTTTATTAGCACTGGCAATGGTTTAATTGAAAATATAAATATTCCACTAAACAATGGTGCTAATGATTTAAACGTTACTCTAGACTTTACATCTGATACAACATCTTTTAATAGTAATTTTGAAGTTACTTCTCTTGACGCATCTGGTTTTTATACCGGCCACGTAAAGGAGCTAAAAATTGATTCCAGTGGTTTAATAACATTGTTTTATACTAATGGACAAGACGAGCTGATTGGTAAGGTTGCTTTGGCTAAATTCCTTAGTCCCTATAACTTACAGCCACTAGATAATTCTTTGTGGGAAGAAACTGAAGATTCAGGAACATCAATCTACGGAGAACCTGAATTTAGTAACTTTGGCTCTATAGTACCTGTAGTCCATGATTTTTAGCAAAACAAACATGAACTTTAAGAAGTAAAATTTAGCTGTTTTATAGCGGCATTTACAAGTCGTTTAAAAGGAAAATTAGCAATTGGCTATAATCGTGAAGCGATAGCCAACTGTTAATTTCCACTTAGCTTAGCGTTATATTTTACTCTAGCATGGAGCATTAAATGGAATATTACGCATATGGAAAGCCGTTATCCGATCTAATTATTTTCTTTTCAATCGCAATAGGAATTGTACTGTTACATCTGCGCTCTAGACATGTTTATAGTATGACAATGTTAGTTTGCGCATTTAGTTATATGTTTGTTTTGTTTACTGAACCTGTTATTTGGCATATTTTTGAAGAACAAAAGTTAGCTGCAACAGCTTCGTTTTACTATATTGAAATATTACCTATTTTCTTAAATACAATTTCAGCTGCTTGCTTTGTAATAACAGTAAAAAGGTTAAAGAAAATATAACAAGTCACTAAGTGGCGTTATGTTTTATGAGCAAACTTTATAATCCAGTACACTCTGCAATATTATTGGCTCTGTTCATTAGTAACAGTGGATTGCTAATTCATTATTATTATCAGTCTGAGGTTTTATTAAAAACGGAAAGTTACGAGGCAATGGAGATTTGGCTTTATTTTGTTGCTGTCATTTTTACAGCTTTTCCTTTGTATACCGTAGCAACTGAAAGTTTAGCTTTTGATGATGGTAAGGATAATCCTTTTTCAGGTAAATCTAGGATTCGTGCATTTATCCATAACCCAAGCTTTATTAGGTGTTTCTTGCTACTAATTTTATATTCTATTCCTGTATTGTTTCTGTTAAGTTTAATTAGAAATGTAGCTGGTTAAAACATAACAAGCTAATAAATAAGGACAAAAAACAGTTAGCTGTTTTCGTTCCTCAACAATTTAGCCAGCAATTTTTTCCTATTAATAGGGCGTTAGCATTGTATGTAGCTTCAAGGATTAAATATGACCGATAATGATTGGAATAACCTTGTTTATGTAGTTATTGGTGTATTCCTTTTTTGTTTGTTTTCTTACCTTTATTCCCAGCATCGAAAGAAAGCAAGGATTAGGCTGCTAAAAAAATTAAGGTTTAGAGTCTTAACAAAAATAAATAGAATGACTAGATCTACATTATGTAAGCTAGCTCCTGAAATTATGAGTAGCTGTAAAACAAGCTTTGGTACTGTAAAAATTGGTGATGACCCTTCTGTTTGGTGGCTTGCTACTTCAAAATCAGAAAAACATGACTTATATATTTTTAAAATATATAAGCTTCACGAAAGGTCGACGAATGACTATGTGTCAAAAGAGTGGATCGTTGTTGTATTAAAAAACAATAATTCTGAACAAATAGAGCCTCAAAGGTTACTTAATAAAGTCCCTACACCAGATGATTATGAATTGTCAGAAAACTCTATTTGTTTAATTTACAGAGATCTATTTATATCCATTGATAAATTAAAAGAAATCATAAAAGGTGTACACTGGCATAAATCGGAAAAACAATGCTAATAAGACCTTCAAACGGAAAAATACAGCGGGTTGTTTTCACTCCGTTCAACAATTTTAGCCAACAATATTTTGCCCATTAACGAGGGCGTTATATTTATTTTTCATAATCGGAGTTTGATTGCTAAATTTAGTAAAAAAAACATTACTTTTAACTTGTGGTATCTTCCTTGTTGGATGCGCTACGACCGAACAAGTGCTTGAAAGAAAGAATTATCATTCTTGGGAACATGATATTGGCTACTCGCAAGTAGTAAAGGCTAATAACACTTTATATATCTCAGGCATCACGAGCGAAGAAGCAACTTTTGAGAACCAAATTGATGATATTTACAGTACTATCAAGAAAATATTGGGTGATTATAATGTTGGAACAAATGCTATCGTTAAAGAGGTTATCTTCACTACTGATATTGAAAAGTTAAAGGCATCTATTACAACGCGTAAGGCTCACTTCAGCGATAAATATCCTTCTTCCAGTTGGGTTGAAGTTAAAAGGCTTTGGAGTAAATCACATTTACTAGAAGTTGAAGTTGTTGTTGTGTTACCGTAAATATAACAAGTTGTAAAATAAGGACAAAATACAGTTGGCTTTTGCTCCTTCGCCTCTTATTTTAGTCAACTAAATTTTGCCCATTAAATTTATCCATTAAAGAGGGCGTACTGTTCCTTAACGTTTACAACTGACTTTTAATATCAAGGATAGAATATTGGAAATAAAAAGACTTTGGAATCTAGGTCGAAAGTCGTTAACCCTATTACTAATAAGTCCATTACTTACCATTCTTATATTCGCTATTGTCCCGAGTACGGGGTCTGAGTGGGCATCGGGATATAATAAGCTTTTTGCGGCAATAGTGGCGCAAATTGTTTTTATGCTTATCTCGTATGTGATGGGATGGCTGGGCGTTTTTTACTCTGATAATTATAAAAAGTCTGCATATTTTGTAGTTTCATTTCTTTCCTTAGTGATAGTTAGCTCATTAATAACATGGTTAAATATTTATATTTTGTGATTCTATAAGTGAGTATTTAACGTATTTTAATAAGGACTAAAACAACTGCTTTTGTTCCTTAGTCGCTTATTTCAACCAACTATTTTTGCCTCTAATTGAGGCGTTAGACTACTAGGGAGATAGCAATGGATTCTGTATTGGAAAAAGAGATAATTGAAGCCGAGCAAAGTTTGCAATTAGCAATGATTTCGTCTGATTTTGAAGTTCTCAATAAGCTTCTTTCAGAAGAGTTAATGTTTACCAATCATATGGGGCAAATTCTTTCAAAAAAGGATGATTTAAATGCTCACAAAAAAGGCGACTTTAAAATTGACACTTTGTCTTTGACCGAACAAGTGATTAAATCTGCGGGTGAAGTAGTCATTGTCTCTGCACATGCAAAAATTGTTGGTAGCTACAAAGGTGAGGTTACAAGTGGAAATTTTCGCTTCACTAGAGTGTGGGAAAAACGTGATAGTAAATGGCAAGTTTTAGTTGGGCACGCAAGTATGGTAGCCTAACGAGGCGCATCAAAGGACAAGTAATAGTTAGTTTTCTCCCCTTTGCCGCTTATTTTAATTAACTATTTTTAGCTTCTTAATGAGGCGTTAGCAAAACAATTAAGGTGTATTGTATGGAGTGGTTATCTAGCACTCAGTTGAAAGGCGATTTTGTCACACTTGAGCCATTAAACAAGACTCATGTTGAAGGTTTGAAAAAAGCAGTATTAGATCTTGGAAGTTATGGTTTGCTAATGTTCCATCTCCTGAAGTCATGGAGAAATATGTAGAGAAAGCTATTGTTGCTTCAAAAAATGGAGATATTGCGTTTGCAGTTAAATGTAACAACACAAATGAAATAGTTGGAACAACTCGATTTTATAATGTAAACAAAAAAAACAAACGAGCGATGTTGGGATATACATGGTACTCAGCGTCGGTTAGGCGTTCACCCGTTAATACCGAATGTAAGTTGCTTCTACTTACTCATATCTTCGAAACACATTCAGCAATTGCTGTTGAGTTTAGAACCCACTTTTTTAACCAAGGCTCCAGAAAAGCAATAGAAAGACTGGGAGCCAAACAAGATGGCATCCTTCGAAGCCATCAAATTTTAAAAGACGGTTCGATTAGAGATACGGTTGTTTATTCAATAATTAACTCTGAGTGGCCGGCGGTAAAAAACAATTTACAGAGTAAGTTCATCTAACAAGTTGTTAAGCGCGAAAAAATAATATTCACCGCCTATTCCAGCCAACAATTTTTGGCCTGTTAACCGAATATTGGATTTTATGAGGTATTTGGAGTTTTGAAATAAGGTCTTTTCTCAACTAATCTTAAAGGACTTAATTTGATGGGGAAAACTCTCATGGATAAAACACTATTTGAACGATTGGGCGGGGAACAAGGAATTCGTAAAATATCTAGCGATGTAGTTGATTTACACACAAAAAATGTCAGTATCTCAGCCCGATTTGCATCGAGTGATCTGATTAAGTTAAAAGATACCGTGGCTAAGTTTTTTATCTCAGGTAGCGGTGGTCCGCAGATATATGAAGGGAAAGATATGCGTACAGCCCATCAACACATGAATATTAGTGATCATGAATATATGGCGGCTGTTGATGATGTAATGACTGCATTAACAATGAGTGATATAGGAGATAAAGAAAAAGGTGAAGTTCTTTTTATTTTTTATTCACTTCGCCCAAATGTAGTCAGGGTGTAGACTTTAAAAGCGAACAAGTTACACAAAAGGACAAAAATAAGTTGGCTTTTGCTTCAGTGTCACTAATTTTAGCCAACAATTTTCTTCTTAATCAGGCGTTATACGAGTAGTGTCCAAAACTATTATCAGCGTTATAAATAAGGTTTAACATTGAATAATATAAAACTATTACTATTTATTTTATCTATTTCTGCATCTTTTATTATAAAAAGTGAGGGGATAGCTTCTTCAGTTTTAGGAGTGAAAATAGGAGATAAGTATAATTTCATCATTTCCCAAGTAAGCAAAAGTTGTAAAGATTTAGATATTAAAAAAATTCATCCGGTGAACTTCCCATTAGCAAAATTGACTGAGACGCACATAATATGTAAACAATTAATTGATGGAGGTGAATTAGCCATAACACTAGCTGATGGTAAAGCTATGCATATTTATGGAAAAAATATCAATGAAAGATTAATTGTTAAACCTAGTGGGGAAACTAAAAATTATTTAAATTATATTGTTTATCATAATTATCTGTATTGGGAACACAAAGAAGATCACTCAATAACCCTGATTAGTAAAGATGCTTTACATCCGAACCTGTTTGTATGGAAAAATCCGTATTTAGAAGCAAATAATGAAAAGTTTAGGTCACCTCAATTGGTTGCTGGATTCCCTCTTGTTTTGCAGTTTGGTTCTACTCTTAAAGCGTTAAAACCTGTTTTCAAAAAAAATTGTAGCCCTTTGGAAATTATTGAAACAGACGTGTGGTTAGAGAATCACCCAAAAAAACAAATACAAGTAAACTGCTTTAATTATAACTTTTTAGGGTTTTCGAGGAAAATTGAAGCTGTATTTGGCGACGACATTTTGGAACTTGCATGGATTTTAACTGCAAAACAAGAGGAAAATAGAATTAAGGATGCGCTGATTGAAATTTATGGGAAGGTTCATGAAAGTAATGAGCAATGGGATGTCTTTCATGAAGGTCGGGTCTATTTGAGAAAAGACAAACCTGAAGTTTTAGCTATTTCAAGTAAGTTGATTCCGCTGATCAAGAAAAAATATAATTTAGTTAAATAAAACGTATAACAAGGCAGTAAAATCGAATGAGTAACCGTTTGTCTAGTTCCACTTAGTAGCACATTTTAGTAAGCTATTATTCATCGCTTAATGCGGCATTATGTAAGTTGAGAGAGTACGATGAACCCCCTGTTTTGAGAACCGAAAATTTCGTTATTAGAGCGTTTGAAAGAAAAGATTTAGAAACCTTTGCTCAGTACCGTTCACAAGAAATGGTAGCAAAGTATCAAAGTTGGACAAGTTATACATACCAAAATGCAGTTGAGCTTTTTGAAAGTATGGATTATTCAACTTTTGGTAGCGAAGGGCGCTGGTATCAACTTGCCATATCAACAATTGATTCAGGTGAGTTGGTTGGAGATTTAGCTGTACATTTTATAGATCAAGAACAAGTAGAGGTGGGTTTTACGGTATGCCCTAATCAACAAGGTAAAGGGGTTGCAACAGAAGCCTTATCGAGATTTTTACGTTATATATTTGATGAACTTAACAAACATCGAGTCGTAGCCACAACTGATGTTGAGAATACGGCTTCATATCGACTTCTTGAAAAGTTGGCGTTTCGCCGGGAAGGGCACCTCATTAAAAACGTATTTTTTAAAGGTGCTTGGGGTGATGAATATCAGTATGCTTTATTGCGCTCTGAGTAAAATTCATATAAAACGTTCAAACGGCCCAAAATAGTTGGCTGTTTCACTCCATTCACAACTCTAGGCGCTTAACGTGGCGTGATGTTTCATGCATAGTATGATGTACTTTGTTATTTTCAGTGTTTTAACAAAAATTAAATGAGTAAATTTATGCGACAAAAACTTAATGATGCTTACTGTTTGGAAATGGATGAAGCTATTCGTTTTTATAAACTAAATGAGTTTGATTCGGCATTTTATCATTTAGAACGAGCACATATTCTTGGTCAGAGCTATATCATACCTCATACAAAGTCCCATTGGTGGATGCTTAAAGTTGGTTTAAAGAAACACAATTTTAGGGAAGTATTTGGTCAAGTAACCAGAATAATCGCTTCCATATTATTTTCCAGAGTTTGGGTTCCTATAGGAAATACAGGCGGCGCCAATGTTAATCCATTGAAGCCAATGCCTATTCCTGACGATCTAAAGAAAATTCTGAGTAAGTGATACTTACAAGTCATTCATAAGGGGAAAAAAGCTGTTGGTTTTTTCCTCTTAGTCGCTTATTTTAACCCATTATTTTCTCCTCTTAATGAGGTGTTATGTATCTAGGAGTTGTCTTGAATTCACGGTTTAACAAAAAGTCTCTGATCCGATGGAAGGTCTATATCGATCGCTCAAAAATGTATATTGGTTATGTACAGTTTCTACTTATTATCTTCGTTTTTATAAAATCTCTAGGTGATAACCCGGTAACTGAATTTGTGTTTAATAGCCCTTTGATTGCTGTTCCCATTATTTTAGTGATCTTTGTATTGGCTTCTTTGGTTATTGGTTATCTAGACTCTAGGCTTGGATTTCGTGAAGAAGAAATTAGAAATCACTCTAAGTCTAATCCTGTATTAATGGATATTCAAAAGTCTCTTGCAGAGTTAAATGATAAAGTCGTAAAAATGGAACAAAATAAAAAAAGTGATACTTAGATGTAATAGATACATAACAAAAAAAATGGACAAGAATACGTAATCGTTGGCTACGTTCCACTTTGTTCACCTTTTAGTCAACAATTTTTTGCCTGTTAAATGGTAGTTAGTTTTATAAATTTTGGAGTTACAATGGAAAATCCAAGTATTCCCTTTCAAACAATCGATTGGAACAATGTGCCACGAACTGAGCATAAAGGGGAGACAGGCACTGCATATTGGAAAACAATGCAATTTGATGGTTTACGTGTAAGGCACGTTGAATATTCAATAGATTATAAAGCTGATCATTGGTGTGAAAAAGGACACATTGTTTATTGCCTAAAAGGTGAAGTTGTAAATGAATTGCAAGATGGCAGCAAATCAATTTTACGTGCTGGAATGTCGTACATAGTGTCAGACGATATTAGCTCTCACCGTTCGATTACTAAAAAGGGTGTTGAACTGTTGATAATCGATGGTAACTTTTTACAGTCAAATGCCTAGCAATATCTTCACATGGAAAAATCAATAACTGTTTCCATTTTGTTCAACATTTATTCAATGTTTTTGCCTCTTATTGAGGCGTTATCTATTCGTTATACATAATTTAAGGTATGAATAAACATGAAAATCGCTGTATTTTGTGGTTCTAGCACAGGGAATAATCCTACATATATTAATGAAGCTGAAAAATTAGGAAGGTTCTTTGCAAAGAACGGGATTGATCTAGTTTACGGTGGAGGAAAAGTTGGATTGATGGGAGCGATTGCTAACGCGGTTTTATTAAATGGCGGCAGAGTCTTTGGCGTAATTCCTGAACATTTGAAAGAAAAAGAAATTGCGCATGAAGGGTTAACTGAATTGTTTGTTGTAACTGATATGCATGAAAGAAAAGCTAAAATGGCTGCGATGGCCGATGCTTTTGTTGCTTTGCCTGGTGGAGCGGGAACTTTAGAGGAGATTTTTGAAGCATGGACCTGGGCACAATTGGGTCATCATTCAAAACCTTGTGCGTTTTATAATGTTAATGGTTTTTATCTGCATTTATTTTCAATGATAACAAATATGAAAGATTCAGGTTTTTTAAATGCAGAATATTCTGAGATGCTTATTTTAGCGGATAGCCCACAAGAGTTGCTTAGTTGCATTGAAGTATACCAGCCACCAAAAAAGAAATGGACTTAATACCTAAATTCCACTGATATAATAAGCACTTCAATCAGAGCAATACTGACTGCTTTTATTCGTTGAATTTTCTCAATATTTTAGCCAACTACATTTATCTGTTTAAAGGACATTATGCGTAAATGGAACCCGTATGAGTAAAGTAATCAAACTATCAATTTTAATACTAATTAGTTCGATTTTTTTGTGGCAGGTGAGTAAAAATGAAAAATACCAAGTTTTAGGTAAACTCATTGACCGTGTTGAAACTTCTGAAAAAATAGTGGCTTTAATTTTTGATGATGGTCCCACAAAAGGAAAGACGAAAGAAATCCTTACAATACTAGACGAAGCCGAGGTTAAAGCAACATTTTACTTAATTGGGAAATCTATCGAAAAAAATATTCAAGAAACCAAAAATATCATAGATAGAGGCCATGAAATTGGAAACCATTCATATACGCATAAACGTATGATATTAAAAAGTTATAACTTTGTAGAAGAAGAATTAGAAAAAACCAATGAGTTAATTACGCAAGCCGGTTATAAAGGTGCGATAAGTTTCAGGCCACCATACGGTAAAAAACTATTTATATTACCTTATTACCTTATTACCTTAACCGTCATGATATAACGATTATTACATGGGATGTGGAACCTGAAACTTATTTGGAAAAAAATGCCAGCTCCAATAAAATATCTAACTATGTAGTACAAAACACCAAACCTGGGTCAATTATTCTTTTACATGTAATGTTTAATTCTAGAGCTAATTCAATAGCCGCAGTACCTTCTATTATTCAGCAGTTAAAAGAGCAAGGTTATCGTTTTGTGACTGTTTCTGAGTTAGTAAAGAGCAATAGTGCATAACAAGCCACTCAAAAAGGCAAATAACGTTTGTCTTTTGTTTCTGTGTCGCTTAAGTTAGCAAACAAAAAACCAGTCTTTTATTGGCGCATTATCGATACAATATTTCATTTAAATGTAATCTTTATGTTAGTGCCTAACGGCCACTTTGTGTCAACTGTGCATATGTTCATGGAGCGCTAAACTAAAATAAGTTTATCGTTATTTTTAAGTCAACAGAACGATATCTATTTTTAAATTGTTGAGTTGAAAGTAAATAAACATTTAAAAATACGCGATATTGTGTTTTATTGAATTCTTATATCTTTACCTAACGGAAGACATGAATGAGACAGGTTCAAAATACTTCCATAGCCTCATGGCAAGTTATCTTGTTACTTATACTTTCAGGCGAAATAATTTTTGGATTACCTTTTCATACCCTACGATTTTTTAGATCTTCTTTTTTAGAAACGTTTGCTTTAAGTAACGCACAATTAGGTGATGCTTTTGCCGTTTATGGCGTCATGGCTATGTTAGCTTATTTCCCCGGGGGCGCTTTAGCAGACCGCGTATCACCTCGAAAACTGATGTCTTTGTCATTGTTTGCCACAGCAGTTGGTGGTATTTACTACGCAAGTATTCCAAGCTATTTAGGTATTCAGTTGTTATTTGGTTATTGGGGGATTACAACCATTTTATTATTCTGGGCAGCTATGATAAAAGCTACTCGCGAATGGGGAGGAGAGGATAATCAAGGACGTGCATTTGGTATACTTGATGGTGGCAGAGGCTTAGTTGCTGCCATCATGTCGTCGATTGGAGTCATTATCTTTAGTTTTTCATTGCCTGAAAATTCAGTCGATATAACAGTTGCAGAACGGCAAACAGCTGTTCAATCAGTTATCTATTTTTATACTGGTATCACCTTTGTCATATCTATCATGACGTGGTATTTCATCCCCACATCGCAAGAAAAACAACTGACCTCATCCAAGCAATCATTTAAAGGGGTTATGAGCGTGGTTAAACAAAAAACAACGTGGTGCCAAGCATTTATCATTATCTGTGCATATTGTGGATACAAAGGAATAGACAATTATTCTTTATATGCCGTCACAGTAATGAAAATGACAGAGTTAGAAGCTTCACAAATCACCTCTATAGCTGCATATATAAGACCTATCGCGGCAGTTTCGGCTGGGTTTCTTGCTGAACGTTTTATCACAAGTAGAACTATACTATTCGCTTTCAGTATCACTTTAATATGTTATGGAATGATGTTTATTGTTGACCCTACAAACGTCTTTGGTTCAACATCTACTGGCTACATTGTTATTTCTGTTAATTTAATCATTTCAATGTTTGCGGTGTTTGCCATAAGAGGTGTCTATTTTTCTCTTATCGCAGAGTCCAAAACATCCAACAAATTTACAGGTACGGCGGTAGGTGTGATTTCAGTGTTAGGTTTTACACCCGACATTTTCTTTGCATCAATATCGGGACGTATACTCGATGCAAATGTTGGAATAATAGGGTTTCAAAATTATTTTCTTTTTCTTAGTTTTTTTTCGATTTTGGGAATTTTATCAACTAACATTTTTGTTAAGTTCCAAGGGAAAAATAGTAAAATAAATAAATCTATTATCCACATCAGCAGTTAAGCCATTGTAATAAGCTCTTTGCTTGAATATTTCAAAGCATAAAAATACTTTTGCCAGTTACCCTCGTATTTACTATTACCGGTATATTGTGATTTCTATTGATAATTATTAGGATACTTCTGTTCTGAGGTTAATTTTAGTTTGGATATTTAAAGTTAATGTCAGTAATATCATATCTATACTTTTTAGTAATGTCTTCGGTAATAGTTGATTAAAGCCACTCTCATCTGTAGTATTTTTGTAATATAGTTGATAATCGATATATAAATATGACATTTGGCAGGTGAAACATTTAATCGGTTTGTTATTAAATAAGCACTTCATTGCTAAGACTTAGTAAGTTTTTTTGTAATATGACAATTTAAATTCTAGAAAAATTACCGTATTAAAATCCTTTACCTGCAGAGCTAATTTGCACAAATGGTAAAATAAACTTTAAAGAATATTATACGACATATGTTTATTCCCTCGAATAATATCCGTGATAGAGGTAGTATTTTGCAATTACACGATCTAACTCTGATGTTGACATTATCATTAGCTTCTTTAACAGGCGCTGTTATTTTAGGGATTTTATCCCATATGAGCCGAGCAGTTACTGGAGCACGGTATTGGGCAGTTGGCCTATTTTTTATTTCATTCGCATATGGTTCCTATTTTTTTCTTCAAGATATGCCGCACTCTATACGAGCCACTGGTCATAACTTAGGGCTTTTAATTGGTCACGCTTGTTGGCTTATTGGTAGCTGGAAATTTGTTGATAAGCCACTATCAAGCCATTATAAAATATGGTTGATTCTTCCTGTAGTCATAGCGACATTATTCTTAACTTTTGTTTGGCCAAACAGGGATCTTCGCATAGTTATTATTGGTGTTTGGTTGATTTTTGCTCGCTTAAGTTATATCTGGATTTTGTTACGTTATGCCCACAACAACAAGATAGAAAAACTTGCCTCTAATCTTGCTGCATTTGTTGCCTTTGCTGAGGTTGTTTTTACAGTTATATATACTGTCTATGGTTCACTTGGTCATATACCTATTATCGGGTCTCAGATAAGTTGGATTGCAAATATGACTTGGCTCGGTGCTCTGTTAGGTATAACCATTGGTGTTCCCTTATTAATGTTTCTCAGTGTTGGTCGGTTAGTTGAAAAACTCGACTTTGCCGCTCACCACGACTCTCTTACTAAATTACTTAATCGACGAGGATTTTTTGCCCGTACTTATGCCTTAATATCTATTGCCCAACGCAATAAACAAAGTATAACCGTGATGATGCTGGATATAGACCATTTTAAGCGCATCAATGATCGTCATGGACATGCTGTTGGCGATGAAGTCATAGAAACGCTCGCTCAAAAGTTACATTCTATTTTGCGAGACACTGATGTTGTTGCACGCTGGGGCGGAGAGGAATTTTGTGTATTATTACATGATGCAACATCAGAATACGCTGTCACTATTGCAAATCGCATTAGAGAATCTTTTAGTGATACATGTAAGCTCAATCCATACTTAGATGGAGTTATTACCCTAAGTGCTGGTATTGCCAATCAAGTAATTGATGAAAAGAAAACCTTTGACCATGTTCAAACGAATGCTGATACAGCACTGTATCAAGCTAAGAAGGATGGTCGTAATTGTGTACGTACTAGCGATTAATTATTTAACCTCGAAAGAACGTAATTGGAATAACGTTATATTTCTGGGAAATAAGACGAGGGGCTATAGATCTTCTAGGTTTATTACTGGAATGACTGAAATCCCTTCAATCAAGACAGTTAGTATGAGGTTTGGTTGCTGCAAATAAATGTAGAGTAACGCCGAATGAGTTTTTTCAGCCATTCCTCGAAGGGCCAACAGCAATAGCAAAAGTATAAGATCAACAGCCCTTAAGCCACAAATGATTTTTTCCTAAATTTTAACGCGCCAGTTGTTAACGCGACCCCCGTTAATACAAAACCACAGCCTAACATCATCCAAGATGTAATTACTTCATTAAGAAAAATCACTCCCCAAAATAGGCCAAAAACGGGGATCAAATAGGTGACTGATATCGCTTTTGTTGGCCCTAAAAAGGTGATTAAGCGAAAGAAAATAATATAAGCAATACCAGTACATAAAACCCCGAGTAATAAAACAGAGGTAATTGCAGAGTTGCTTGGCATTGTGTCAGGAATAAAAAATAGACTAATCGGTAATAACATTATGGTTGCGCTCACTTGACTACCAGTCGCTAACGCTAATGGCTTTACCCCTGTGAGGTATCGTTTAGTGAAGTTGGCAGAAATACCGTAACATAAAGATGCTAACATAACGGCTAAAGTAGGTAGCATTACATTCTCTTGGGCAATGACAAGTTTATCGTACATTAAGAAGTAAACACCGATAAAGCCCAAGATAAGTCCCAAAACAGCACTTAAACTTAGCTTATCTTTTAACCATAAAAACGCTACGATGGCGCCAAACATCGGAGTTGTAGCATTTAAAACAGAGGTTATACCTGCCGTTAACGTTAATGTTGCCCAGCCAAAAAGAACAAATGGAATGGCAGTGCTAAACATCGACATGATGAATATTTTTAAATAATAGCCACTTAAGTCATGATGTTTTTTGTTTAGCAGAAATATCGGTACTAAAAACAGACTCGCGATTAAAGTTCTTAATGCCATAAATAAAAAAGGGCCAAATTCACTACCACCTAATTTCATAAAAATAAATGATGCTCCCCATATGGAGGCAAGTAGTGGTAGTTCGATAAGAGGACGTACAATCATTTAATTTACCTAATGCTTTTGCGCTTTGTGGATGTTTTTTAATATAGATATATTTCAATAACTTCAATATGAGTGGCTGAAATTAAATGCCATTTAATATTAAAATCATATAAACGTATTCCATAGATATTATTATCTTCTTTATCTTTTTTGTAAGCAGGGCGGGGGTCTTGTGC
>Ga0209292_1001396_pt1 | contig 29540 bp, 21 predicted proteins | sample GOMGulsemesocosm_2_FD_184634 | JGI IMG/M metagenome (GOLD analysis project Ga0209292, IMG submission 184634) | Methane-oxidizing microbial communities from mesocosms in the Gulf of Mexico - GOM9C Gulf of Mexico (SPAdes) (version 2) | ecosystem: Environmental > Aquatic > Marine > Cold seeps... | reverse complement strand
AACATGTTTAGACCAGGTATTTGCGCTAATTTACCATAAATACGGGGTACTAGAGATTGTGCACTGTAGTCACGATCATCGGTATTCACTAGCTCTAAACCACCAAACCCGCCACCACCAAAAATGATTTGCCAAATTTTCTTTCCGCCTTCAATTTCTTGTAAGCTTTCAACAACCGGATTCATTTGAGCCACGTTATAAATCAATGATGCATCAGGTGGTGATTGAATAACAAACATAACCATGGCTTGATCTTCTACTGGCGCTAACTCTTTCTTGGAGTAGAGATAAAAGGGTACTGTGAGCAGTGAAACTACTAAGGCAATTAAAAATACTTGGCCTTGCCATTTAAAAATATTGTGCAATAACTTGGCATAGCTTGTTTGTATTTTTTCAAATAAATGATTCACCTTAGTCGTTAACCAACCTTCCTCACCACCTTTAGGTGAAACATAAGCACTCATGATAGGTGATAATGTGATGGCAACGATGCCAGAAATGATAACGGCAATAGCTAAAGTAAAAGCAAATTCTTTAAACAATACGCCTGTTAACCCAGATAGAAATCCGATAGGCGCATAAACTGCTGCCAGTGTTAACGTCATTGAAATAATAGGAACAAGCAGTTGGCGAGAGCTAATGAGCGCAGCATCAAATTTAGACATGCCTTGGCGCATTAAGCGAGCTACGTTTTCTACCACAACAATAGCATCATCAACGACTAAACCAACCGACAAAACGATAGCTAATACCGTTAATAAATTTAGCGAAAAGCCCATCATAGCCATAGCCGCAACAGCGCCTAAAATTGAAATAGGTATGGTAATCAACGGTACTATAGCGCTTCTAAATGAACCCATTAGCAGCACAACAACCAAACCAACTAAAATCACGGTTTCAATCAGTGTTGTGAAAATTTCTTTTAATGCATCACGCATGTATAAAGTGCCGTCATAGGCGTAATCAATTGATATACCATAAGGCAGGGTTTTATTCAGTTCAGCTACTTTTTTATATACTTTATCGCCAATGGCAATTTCATTAGCGCCAGGTAATGGCCAAATAGAGATGTAAACAGCATCTTTATCGTTTAATCGAGCCGTGACGCTGGTATCTTCTGCGGCGAGTTCAATTTTTGCTACATCTTTTAAATAAATGTTAGCGCCATCAATCTGAGTAATGACAAGTTGCTGAAAATCTTCAACACTACTAAGTTGTGTGTTGGCAACAATATCAATTTTTTGACGACTATTTTCTACATAGCCCATAGTGGCTATGGTGTTGTTTTTTGCTAACGCTTGATAGACATCACTAGCACTTAAATTAAATACTTGTAGGGCTTGAGCATTTAACCATACTCGCATTGCCGGCGTTCTTGCACCTTCAATACCTACGCGTTGCACTCCTTCAATCGCATTTAAAATAGGGTTAACTTGGCGATTTAAATAGTCGGTAATACGAGATAAATCATTACCATTAGCTTGGACATTTAAATACATAACGGCGAAAGGTCTATCTGCACGACTTACTGATACGACAGGGTCCTGCGCGCCTTGGGGTAATTCGAAACGAATTTGTCCTAATCTCGCATTTAATTCAGCTAATGCCAGTGTTGAGTTTTCATTTAATTTTAGCCAAACCGTTACTTTAGAGCTACCTGAAGTACTTACTGAATCAACGTATTCAACACCAGGTACTGTAGCCGCGGCTCGCTCGATAGGTTCGGTAACGAAGCCTTTTACCACATCAGCGGAAGCGCCGATATAATAGGTATCAATAACTAATGAGGCACTGTCAATTTTAGGAAATTGTAGTACCGGGATTTTACTTGCAGACCAGATACCTGCAATACAAATAATAATTGATAAGACAATAGCGACTACCGGTCGTCTAACAAATATGTCCATTATGGATGATTTATTTTCTTGCATTATAATCCCTTATTGTGCGCTAACATCAGCAGTTACCACTGGAGTTGCTTCTTCAGCAAGGTATACTTTCATACCTGGGAATAACTTGAATGAGCCTTTATTCGCAATGAGTTGACCTGCTGCTACACCCTTAAGAATCATCACGTGATCACCTTGTCGCTCACCCAATTCAATAGGCACTATCTTAGCGCGGTAACTACCTTCGCCCTCAGCTTCTAAAACAAAGACATAATTACCTAAAGCATCACGTTTTATCGCTAAATCAGGCACGCTAGCGACTGTTTTGTTATTCGCTATGGGTACGATTACCGACACCAATGTATTTGGCTTTAACGCTAATGTTGCAGAAGGCAGTTGTGCGCGGTATTTTAAATGACGTGAAACACGGGATAATTGTGGGTCGATAGCGACAATTTTTGCTGCAAAGGTTGAATCTTGATTGATAGGACTAATTTTTACCGTAGCGGCTAAATCTAGCTCTTGGTAAAATTGCGGTAAATTAAAATCAATCCAAGTGAAATCATTAACACCGACGAGTTCAAGCACTTGGCTATTTTTATCTAAATATTGACCCACTTCTAAAGTATGAATACCTATAGTCGCGGTAAATGGTGCCGTTAATGTCTTTTTATCGATAGCCGTAGTAATTACTGTGATATCAGCCTTGGATATTTGTACTGCAGCGCGGGCCTGATCAACTTTCTCTTCACTAATGCCACGAGTTTTCTGTAGCTTAATATTACGATCTAGGGTCTGCTGATTTAACATCAGTGTCGCTTTAGCTGCGATCAAGCGAGCATCTTCGTCACGATGATCTAATTCAAGCAATACTTGGCCTTTATTAACTATGCTACCAGAGGCTGCATTTAATCGGGTAATTTCACCAGCCAACTCATTATTGAGCATTAAAAACTTAAATGCTTGCACTTCACCACTGACTTTAATATGTTTTTGGTAGCTAATATTACTAACTTTTACCGCGGTTACTGTTGCTGCCATCTCAGGCATACTAGCTGCTTGGGCATTGGCTGCTTCTTGCAATGATGATTTATAGCTATGTAAGCCAAAGACTGTGCTGGCTAGTATGATAATTACTAAAAGCCATTTGGTTATATTCATGATTGTTAATTCTTCCCTTAATTTTAATCACTTAATGACAAGGTTATTAAGTGCTTTATATGATTTCTTGTATATTGGTACTGTATATTATTACAGTGCCTGGTTGTAGTCATGTCTTTTTATACTATCTAAGCTCGACATCTACTAAGTGTTTGCAAACGTTAACTATATCGCCGGTTGATATTTTTTTTCGCCAATCGTAGCTATTAACTAAGCGCACCATAGTATTGATGTGCAAGTCATCAGGAGCTAGTACTAGCGTGCTTTCTTCTGTGTGGTCATTGGAACTAACATCATACTCACTCTGCAAATTCTGGTGCAAACGTACGTTTTGAAAATAGCCGACAGATAAGGACCAAGCACCTAAGTTTATTTCTTCAATATCTCGATTACCTGAAGTTAATTCACCCGAGTTTGCAGCAGTTTGTAAAAACTGCTGGAACATTGTTTGACATCGCTCTCCGCAAGAGATCATTTGTGTTAACCAGCGCTCGGAACATCGTTTCATCATAGCTTCAGTATTAACAATGTTTTCAAGTTGGTGATCAAAGCTATACATATGCACTTTAGAAAAATCTAACAGACTGATCGCAATAATACGCTCAGGTGTTGTTAACGGGAGTGCCAGTACTTTTTTGAAAATATTTTGGCGTTGCTGATACATACGAGTGGCTAATGCAATTAATACGTCTTCTTTACATTGCACAAACTTATAAACGGATCCCATAGAAAGACCTGCTAATTTGGCAATGGCAGACATTGAAAAATCTAATAAGCTACTCTCTTCTATTGCTTTTATTGCCGCGCATCTGATTAATCTTTCTTGTTCTTCTGCACTAAATCGTGGAGCTGGAGCCATGTTAAACCTATCTGTAATTGTATTCGAATGTTATTCAAATGCTATTCTAACTTACTTATTGTTAATTTCAAGTACAAAGTTATTATGGGATAGTTCTTTAAGTAATCAATTTAGTGCTGATGAGAGAGGCTGACAAAGTGACTTCTCGATCAAAAAAAGGCATTGATATCGACATTGGCTTGATTTTAATATCGATATCTGTGCCTTGGTGGGGATGCGAGCTATTTGCACATTCTGGGTTTATTAGTTAATAACCTTAGACATAAAAGTACTGTAGGGATCTTCTTGGTAATCGGCAAAGGGTTGGCAATGCTCAAAACCTAGCTGTTGATAGAGCTTTTGTGCTGGTAAAAATGCAGCCATAGTACCTGTTTCAAGGCTTAGCTTGTGGTAACCTCGAACATTTGCTTCAACAAGTATATGTTCCAAAAGTAATTTGGCCACACCTTGGCGTAAATAATTAGCGGAAGTACGCATCGACTTAATTTCACCGTGCGTATTATCTAATACTTTTAAGGCTCCACATCCGGCGAGTTCATTATTTTTCCAAACACTCCAAAAGGTAATGTCTTCTTGAGCTAATGATGATAAGTCAAGCGCATGTACACTCTCTGGTGGCGAATGTATTAGCATGTCTTGATGGTGCTCTTCTAACAATGCTATGACTGCAGGGTGTGTTAGTGAGCCAATACGAATTTCCATTATTTACGATTCTGTTTTTTAGTTTCTTTAAGTAACGCTTCTTCAAACTCTTCTGGAAATAAGACTAAGCCTTGATTATCTTGGTTGGGAAAAGTCACTAAAGCTAGTTCATCATCAAACAAACCTGTACTCCAGTGGCTGTACCATTTTTTTAATGAAATAGCCTCAGCCTTACAATGTTGCCACTCATCGGTTGCCCAGCGTTGTGCAAATTCTTCGTTAGGCCATACGGGAACGCAATCTTGATCTTCAGTGTTTAGCATTACACAACCGTGCTCATCAGCTAATATCCAGATTTCTTTATTGCTAACAGCTTGCTGAAGTAAGTAGCTTAGGCGTTTTTCTTCATCGTATGTTTCTATAGTATTAAGTTGCTCTGTTGATATAGGCATGGGCAGGTATGGCTGTTTAAGATAATAGTTAACTATTTTATCCCGAGTTAAGCTTACTTGTCACTATAACCTGTCATTTCGACAAAACCTTCGCCCTGGTGGCTACCACTAAAACGTACCATGCCTTCAAAGTATTCAATACCAAAGCGCATTATTTGTTGCTTATTTATTGCTTCTACTTTGATATTGATGTTTTCTTTAGCAATAGCCAATGAAAATGCTTGCGGGTAGGGTGAATCACTGCTGGTATTCTTGTGGTGGCTGATAAGGGTGATATCGCTTGAGGCAATGCTACGAATTTCGCCATTGCGCGACATTATGCTGGCATAAAAATAATCTTGCTGGTCTGAGCGGACACGAAAAACCATCAAGGCAGTGTTTTTGTTAAGACGTAGTGAAAACCAGTCCCAACCTTGCTGATCTTGACCTAACATTTGTGAAGCCCATTCACGGTCGAACCAAGCGGTACCTGTTACTTTTTGCCACTTACCTTGCCAATAGACCTTACCCGTAACGTCAATAAAGGGCTGAGAATAATAGTGGCTGGCGATATTTAAATTAGAGTGCTTAAGGCTAAAGCCGTTATCGCCCTGTAGAAAATAGTCTGCTGTGGTGGCAAGTTTCAACTCCACCTGCCAATCGGTTTCCCTAGTTGTGGTCACTGCCTTTTCCTTTATTGCACCATCTACTGCTGAAACATCTAGAGCACTATTTATTGAGCCAATAGCGGAGCCATAAACTAAGCTTGCCGGCAGTAAGGTCGATGTAGACTGCCATTGCCAGTCATCTATTGTGGCATTAAAAGGTTCTGTGGTTATGTTGACGTTACCTAGCTCCTCGCGGCCATTCCTATAAGCGGCACTATGGTTATTTGCATCAGCTAAAGCGGCATGAGCGAAGTACCAATGCTTATCGCCAACGGCGCGGCGAAAAAGGGTCCATTGGCTCGCTAAAGACTGACCATCTTCGGTTGTTAACATCGCGGTTAAATACCACCACTCTTGGCGATAATCTTTTTTCGGGGCGTGCGCTTGTGGAAAAGTTATCGGTTTATCCAGCGAAGCATTAGCAAATTGGCCATCAGCATCAGCAAGCAATTTTAGCGGCTGACGATTTTTTTCAGCTTCTCCAGTGCAGCCAGTAACAAGTAAGCCGATGGCTACCAAGATGAATAGCGGTTTTAAGTAATCTTTTAGGCGTCGTTTCAAGCTAAAAATCATCATGACAAACTGGCTCTCACATTGAGCTTATATAAGGGAATGGCTAATGCCGGCAATAATATGAACAGCCCAGTAATACTAGTGATGGCAAACGGCGCGATATCTAATACCAGTGGCATGGACCAACCAAAAGATGCTGGTAGTACTTTGGCTACCAAGGCTTTAGCAAGTACACCAGCTACTGGCCAACTAAGTAAAAGCACACCAAAAGCTAATAATAACCATTGCATTAACATATGATTAAAGAGCTCAATACGGCTATAACCTAGACTACTTAATGTGTGTAAATCTGGTTTGCGTGCCAACTCTAAATTATTGGCTGACAAAAACAGACCAAAACAGGCGATGGTCAGTAAAACAAAAGCTATGGCCTGAGTTAGTACAAAGGTTTGCTTGAATATTGCTAGCGCCATTATTTTTATTTGTTCGGGTTCAAATAGCTGCTGTTCATCAAGACCTAATTGTTCGGCTATTTCTTGCTTACTCAGATGATTACTGTCATTAAAGTAAACACCAAAACCAATATCACGCCAAGCTGACAGTGGAGTTTGGTTTGCCTGTAACGGTATCTTTACCGAGTAACCTTGATTACCATAATCATAAAAAATAGCCGTTATTGTACAAGTGAGAGTATGCTGTCCTTGTTTGATGGTGAGCTGCTCATCTAGAGCTAATGCTTGTTTCAGAGATAATTGTTCATTGATATAACAATTGAACTGCTCTGTTGAGACTTGCTTGGACGATTGACTTTTAAACAATAAACTTTGTTGTTGTTTTGCCGACATAAGCGCATGCACGGCTAAGGTATTATCACCATATTTGGCGGTAGTCTCTTTAAAGGTAATATATTCATCAATCGTGTCTTGTAGATTAAGCCATGCCTCAACGTGGTCTTTTTGTTGTGGGTTATAACTGATAAATAAGTCTGAACTGAGCAGTTGATCCAAATAGGCAGAGAAGGATTTTTCAAAACTGTTGACCATAAGCGCCGCTGAAATACTGGCGGTGAGAGCTAGGTAAAATGCTGCCAAGGGTAAATAACGCCTACCTACTTGTTGGCGAGCGTCTTTAACAACAAACTTGAGACGAAATGAGCGGGTTAAATAACTCACTGCCTTAAGTAAGTAGCTCAGTAAATTAGGTAATAAGGCGACACTGGCTATTAGCAGTAGGCTATATTTTATCATTAATTGATGCCAGGAATTTTTAGCATAAACCTCAGGCCAAAGTAAGAACACCGCCAGCAAAGTTATACCTATTGCTGCGCTCGCTCGGTAGTTAAATGACTGTGGTACATCGCGAGCTGTCAGGGCGATTTTCGCTGAGCCAATAACCCTAAACTGTTTTAAAAGTGCTAAAAAAACGGCGACACCAGAAATGGCGAATGCCCAAAAGCTATATAACCAATGCCATTGAAAGTGCCCTGTTTGTCTTAGTTGATAAAGTTGTTCTAGGGTAATGCCTAATACCGGCAGTAGTATTGATACCAAGACAAAGGCAATTGTTATACCAATTATGCTGGCAAGCAAGGTTAAAGCCAAAGCTTCGCAGAGCATGACTTTTTGTATGCTGGCTAATTCTACGCCAAGTAAGCGCAGCTGTGCCGCTAACTCACCGCGTTTCTGCCATGCTTGATTAGCGGCTTGAAAGGCAATAAATAAACTAACGATAAAGCCTAAAATGGCCAGTGCCGATAAATTTAAATGTAAAGCATCGGCAAAACCTTCCCGCTCTTGTAATGACCAGGTCTCTTGTATGGATAAATGTTCCGGTAATAGTTTCGCTAACCGCGCCTTTTCACTCTCGCTAATAGTAGACACCATTAAATGACTAAAACCTTTGATATCGGGAAACAGCAGCCAAGCAAGGGGTAAATCAATTAAAGCGACTTTACCCCAATCGTTGATTTGATTGAAGTGAACGTTAAATGACTCACCATCAACTAGGCCAACTTGTTTGTCATGGTTATTGCCATTGTTTGTAGCCGTTGTTGAGGTTTCAGTTGAAGATTGAGTTGAGCCATCAGTTAATCCATCAGTTAGGCTATAAGTTAAGGTTTCAGTTAAACCAAGGGATTTTGCATAGTCATAACTTAGGTTTATCTGATTAGTCTTGAAACTATCAGGCATCGTTAATGCCAGAGGCAAGATATCCATGGCTCTGAAGGTTATTTTTTTACCCGACGTTAGCGTTTTTCGAAAAAGCTGTGTTGGCGAAAGCTGATGAAAGCCCTGTTTTTTTAACTGACTAAAATCACTGATAGCAATAGTGTGCCCTTCATTGGCAACAATATAAAAAGCTACCGGAGATTTTAAGCGACTATTGGCTGCTTGGTACTGTTGCTCACTGGCGTGATTTAATACCAAAATGCACAGTAACGTGCTGGTTGCTATGGCTAAACTGAAAATAAAGCCAAGGTTTAATAAGGGCTTGTTTGAGTATTCAGCAAGGTGAGCTTTTATTACCAAGAAAAATTCACTAGTGCTTGCTGTGTTAGCTTTGTTTTTCATCAGCTTAACCAGTAACTAAGCTGACAGCAGCATCTTGTAAACGGTAAGTTTTATCCATACTAGCGGCCACATCAGCGCTATGAGTGACCATAAGTAATGCCGTGTTGTTAGACTTAGCTAATTTGACTAACTGCTGCACTACCTGACTACTATTATTTGTATCTAAATTTCCGGTTGGCTCATCAGCAAGCAATAATTTAGGCTTACTATTTAACGCGCGAGCAATAGCGACGCGCTGCATCTCTCCTCCTGATAAGGTGGCCGGATACTTGTGTAATAAATGACTAATGCCCAGCTGCTCTGCTAGCGCTAAACCATGTTGAGCATCATAACGACCAGCGAGTTTGGCACTAAACTCAATATTATCTTGCACTGACAAACTCGTCAGTAAGTTAAATTGTTGAAAGATAATACCGATATGCTTTTTGCGTAACTGGCTAAGTTGTTTATCACTGGCTTGTGTCAATGAGATATCTGCTACTGTAACCTTACCTTGTTGAATTGGCTCTAAACCAGCTATCAAGTTGAGTAGGGTTGTTTTGCCACTGCCGCTATCTCCCATTAATGCCACGCATTCACCGGCAGCTACAGATAAGTTTACATTGTCTAATAAGTGGCGATGATTATCACCATCGATGATCTGATGCTTGAGCGATTGGATAAATAACGACAAAACTATTCCTTTGAGTATTGCGGGTTGCAGTGACTATTTACATGGTAGAACACCATATAATGCAATTAGTTTTGAGTAAACAACAAGTATTAACGTTATTGTAACAAGTTATCTGCTGCTTGAGTGAAGGGCTGAAGACAGGTGAAAAGTTTATTTGACTGGTATTATTAAAGTAAATTTAGGTAAGCGGCTGATAAAGCGTTATGCAAAGTTAAGGAATTCGCGTCTTTTAGCGCAACCATAGTTATCATCTGCTTTTTTTTAGGCAAAAAAAAACCGATAGCAAAGGCCATCGGTGAGTTAGCTATGAGGAAAGCTAGAATATTCAATTATTACAACAAGCGTCCGCATAAGGGAACGAAGAGAAGTATAGAGTAGGTACTCTATATTTGCAATCCTTTTTGTAATTTTATTTCATAATCGTTACTTTATTACGGCATGGTGTCGGCTGTGATATGACTTTTTAGTCTTTACAGACAAAATATCGCAGCTTTATTTTAGTTAGATCAATAAAAAGCGAGTAGGGTATTTGGTGATTTAGCATGCATACAGTAAACTGTCGGCAATTATCGTTTTAATAATGTTTTAAGTGAAATATCATGTCATCCACAGATCAAAACTCTCAAGCAAGTGACTTATCGACAAGCCCGAAAATGCCAGCTGATGCTGATACTTCAGTCGATAATACAGCCGAAAGTAAAGACACCACGCATTTTGGTTATAAAACCATTGAAAAAGACGATAAAATTTCTATGGTTGCAGGCGTTTTTCACTCGGTGGCGAAGCAATATGATGTGATGAATGATTTAATGTCATTTGGCATACACAGGTTATGGAAGCGTTTCACCATAGATGCTAGTGGCGTGCGTCCCGGTAATAAGGTTTTGGATCTTGCTGGCGGAACAGGTGATTTAACTGCTAAGTTTTCACAGTTAGTCGGTCGTGAAGGCAAGGTTATTTTAGCTGATATCAATAGCTCAATGCTAAATGTTGGCCGTGATAAATTACGCGATAAAGGCTTAGTGCAAAATATAGAATATGTGCAAGCTAATGCTGAGTATCTGCCATTTGAAGAGAATACTTTTGATATCGTAACAATCGCTTTTGGTCTTCGTAATGTAACGGATAAAGATAAAGCCTTACGCTCTATTTACTCAGTTTTAAAGCCAGGCGGTCGTTTATTAGTTTTGGAATTTTCAAAACCAGAGCATGAATTATTGAATAAAGCTTATGACTTTTACTCATTCAACATCCTACCTAAGATGGGTGAGTTGGTCGCGAAAGATGGCGAAAGCTACCAGTACTTAGCAGAATCTATTCGTATGCACCCGGATCAAGAAACGTTAAAAGCTATGATGGAAAAAGCTGGTTTTGAACAAACCACGTTTAAAAACTTAACTGGTGGGGTAGTTGCCTTACATAAAGGTTATAAGTTTTAATCATGCAAGTTTCTAATAACCAGGCATTAACTCAACTAAATACTCAAACGAGTAGAAAAGTTAGTGACAGCTTATTATTACCACAAGTCGCTACGGCAACCATTGAATTGATTATTAATAAAGCTTTAGCTTTGAATAACAATAAATTGGTCTCTTTTAGTGCGATAAACCAAAAAACGTTAACGCTAAAATTGGCAGAGCTGACATTTCCATTATCTTTTACCGTCAATAGTACTGCTAGTGCAACTGGTTTTATTGTTAGAACTCATGTTGAGTCTAGCGACTGCACTATAAATACCAGTATCAATACCTTGAAAAAATTAAAAGATAACCAATCTTTGACGTTATTGATCAAGCAAGATGAGTTAGATGTTAACGGTGATATCAAATTAGCACAGCAATTCGCTAACATTGCTCAATCACTTGCAATAGACTGGCAGTCAGAGTTAGCGAGGCACCTGGGTGATGTACCTACCCATCAGTTATTACAATTTGGTAATAAAATTACTAAATCAATGTCTGCAGCAGGCAAGAAAATAGGGGCAGACATTGGTGAGTACCTAGTACATGAAAAGCGATTAGTGGTAACCACTAGCCAAATAGCGAGCTTTAATCAGCAAACCAAAGATATTGCAAATAAGGTTGATACTCTATCAGCGCGTATAGATATGCTCTTCTCAAACATCGCTGAAAAATCAGCTAAATCATAGTTAACAATTCGACTAATAATGCATAGGAAATAATAATCGCCGTGAGTAGCCAACGTCTTTATCAAATAGTTAAAACCTTCTTGAATTTTGGTCTAGATAAAATGGTACCTGCGGGTATGCTGCCTTGGTATGCAAAACTTGGTCGACAAAGTTTATTTTGGCTGAGAAACAAACATAAAGATAAAACGCCTGAACAACGGTTTCGTTTAGCCATTGAAACGTTAGGTCCGGTATTTATTAAATTTGGTCAAATGTTATCAACTAGGCGAGATTTATTGCCGCCCGAACTAGCTGATGAATTAGCCTTATTACAAGATAAAGTAACACCATTTGAAGGCGAACAAGCCAAAGAACTGATCATTGCCGCCATGGGGATTGAGGCTTTTGAGCTGCACTTTAAAGACTTTGATCTAACCCCATTAGCATCAGCCTCTATCGCACAAGTTCATACGGCAACCTTATTAAGTGATGGCGAAGAGAAAGATATCGTTATCAAGGTATTACGACCTAATATCAGTAAAACTATATTAGCAGATATTAAAGTGATGTCTTTATTTGCTAGTATTGTTGCGCGTTGGTTACCTGACGGTAAGCGCCTACGTCCTAAAGAAGTGGTCGAAGAATACCGTAAAACTATTTTAGATGAATTGGATCTTAACCGTGAAGCCGCTAATGCCATCCAGTTAAAGCGTAATTTTGAACAAGGCAGTGAATACGATAAAGCGCTTTACGTACCTGAAATTTATAGTGAATATAGCTTTGGTAATGTTCTAGTGATGGAGCGTATTTATGGCATAGGCGTAGGTGATATTGATACCCTTAATCAACTTGTCGTGAACATGAAATTACTGGCTGAGCGTGGCGTTGAGGTGTTTTTTACCCAAGTATTTCGTGATAGTTTCTTTCATGCAGATATGCACCCGGGTAATGTTTTTGTTGATGCCACTACCCCTGAAGACCCTACATGGATAGCGATAGATTGCGGTATTGTTGGTACCTTAAACCGTGAAGATAAGCGTTATTTAGCTGAAAATTTTGTGGCTTTCTTTAATCGTGATTATCGAAAAGTAGCACAATTGCATGTTGATTCTGGTTGGGTGCCAGCTAATACCAGTGTCGATGAATTTGAGTTTGCTATTCGTACTGTCTGTGAGCCTATTTTTAATAAACCTTTGTCAGAAATATCCTTTGGCCAAGTATTGGTTAACTTATTTAATACCGCGCGGCGTTTTAATATGGAAGTACAACCGCAACTGGTCTTGTTACAGAAAACCTTATTATATATTGAGGGCTTAGGTCGACAACTCTACCCACAGTTAGACTTATGGCAAACGGCAAAACCATTTTTAGAAAACTGGGTTAAAGAACAAATGGGTGTTAAAGCAGTCTTTAGTAAAATTAAAGCCAACTTACCTTTTTGGAATGAAAAGCTGCCTGAAATGCCCGATTTGATTTATGATTATTTAAAAACCAGTCGTGAAAATCAACACCAACAAACCCAACTAATGCAGACTATGCTAACTCAACAAAAAAAACAAAATCAACGAGTTATTTATAGTATTGTTGTAGCAACAGTTATCATTGCTGGCACTCTCTTGTTAAGCCACTAGCACTCAAAACTAGTGGCCTATTCAAACTAAAGCAATAGATTATTTTTTAGCTTCTTTTGCTTTAGCAAGGCGTGCTCGTATCTCTGCTATGCCCTGTTTATTCGATTGCTCAACGTGTTCAACAGTTTTTTTCTTAACAGCGCCCAATTCCCAATTTAAATCATCTTGTGGTAACTCATGTAGGAAGCGGCTTGCTTCTGTGCGAGACACTTCACCAAATTGTCGGCGTTCTCTAGCGTAGGTGAATATTAACTCACGTTGTGCACGAGTAATACCAACATAAGCAAGACGACGCTCTTCTTCGACACTGCCTTCATCAATGCTAGTTTGATGAGGTAGTAGCCCTTCTTCCATACCAATTAAGAACACATAAGGAAACTCTAATCCTTTTGATGCGTGTAGTGTCATTAACTGAACTTGATCGTTACTGTCTTCCTCTTCATTTCGTTCCATCATATCTCGCAAGGTTAAACGAGTTACAATTTGAGCTAAAGTCATCGGCTCTTCGTCATCACTACCTTCAAGCATTTGTGTTACCCAACTGAACAGTTCGGTAACATTTTTCATACGCATTTCGGCCGCTTTAGCACTCATCGAGGTATCGTATAGGAAGTCTTCATAATTTATTTGACGGATCATAGAACGTAATACTGCGGCGGTATCACCACGCTCTGCCTGATCGCCAATATCAACAAGCCATTGGGTGAACGCTTGCATCTTCATTAAACTGCGACCTGTTAAGGTTTGTTCTAAGCCAAGTTCAAAACTGGCAGCAAACATACTAATTTGACGCATATTAGCGTAAGTGCCTAATTTTTCTAATGTAGCAGGCCCTAACTCACGTTTAGGAACATTAACAATACGTAAAAAAGCATTATCATCGTCAGGGTTAACTAGCACACGTAAATAAGCCATGACATCTTTTATTTCTGGACGGGAGAAAAACGAGGTACCACCACTGATTTTATACGGGATACGGTTTTGCATCAGCGCTTTTTCAAGTAACCGAGATTGGTGATTACCACGATAAAGTACTGCGTAATCTTTGTATTGACTGCGGTTCATAAAGCGGTGGCCTATCAGTTCGCCTATAACACGCTCAATTTCATTTTCTTCACTTTTTGCTTGTATCACTCGAAGCTCAACGCCATAGGCAAGTTCACTAAATAACGCCTTATCATAAATATGAGGGTTATTGGCAATCAGTACGTTGGCGCATTTTAAGATACGACCACTTGAACGATAATTTTGCTCTAATTTAATCAACTTTAAGTTTGGATAATCTTTACCTAGTTGTACTAAATTTTCCGGTTTGGCACCACGCCAAGAATAAATAGACTGATCGTCATCGCCTACAACGGTTAAGCGAGCACGTTCGCCAGCAATATTCTTAACTAATTCATACTGGCTAGCGTTAGTATCTTGATATTCATCTACCAATAAATAGCGAATTTTGTTCTGCCAACGCTCACGTACTTCAGCATAATTTTTCAGTAACAGTGTTGGAATAAGAATTAAATCATCAAAGTCTAAGGCATTATAAGCTTTCATATGTTTATGGTAACGCTGATAAAATTCAGCATATTCACTACTGTCAGCATCATTTGCTGCTTTTAGGGCATCATCAGGTAAAAATAAATCATTTTTCCAATTTGAAATTTTACTTTGTAATTGACTAAGTAAATCTTTATCACCATCAAGTTCATCAATAGTTAATTCTTTGAGTAAAGCTAAAGAATCTTGATCATCAAATAAGGTAAAGCCAGGTTTATAACCTAGGATCTTTATTTCTCGGCGAACAATATCAAGGCCAAGCGAGTGAAAGGTAGAAACAGTTAAACCACGGGTAAGATCTTTGCCCAACATTTTTTGAATGCGCTCTTTCATTTCACGAGCTGCTTTATTGGTAAACGTTACCGCGGCAATATTACGTGCTTTGTAATCACACTTTTGAATGAGATAAGCAATTTTTTGACATATAACACCGGTTTTACCCGAGCCAGCGCCTGCCAACACAAGGCATGGGCCACTTACAAATTTTACCGCTTCATTTTGCCCAGGATTTAGTTTCATTTATTTAATACCAATTCTATTAAGTTATTCCCTACTCAGAGCTACATTAGCGAGCTTAGAACAAGCAAAATTGGTTAAACATAGTAGTCTATATTTTATTGATTTTGCACTGTTATCAGTTTGCTAATGAGCTCCCAGAGGGTGAATTTTAAAGGCTTATATGCTGCGTTATTTATTTTGACAAGGACGCTACACGGATGTAGCTTCTTAGAGAATGCAGGAGCTTATTCTCCTGAGTAACCATTCTCTTCAATCAATGCCTTGCCTCTAAGCCTTTTAATTTTCGCTGAGTGGAAAAGAATTTATTAGAAGTGGTATTTTGCTACTTTATTCGAATAAACTCTTATGCGGTAGATTTTACCTGTTTTTAGTCATGTGCAAAACAGTTACAATGAGATCAAGTGAAAATTTGATGAGAAATTATTATGATCAATGCTAAAAAAATTGAAGAAATAGCGAAACAAGTAACAGAGTCTATCCCGCCGAGCTTAAAAAATATGGCAAATGATTTTGAAGATAAAGCTAAATCTGTTTTACAAAGTAAATTATCACAGCTTGATGTGGTCACACGCGAAGAGTTTGATGTACAAACGCAAGTTTTGATCAAGACACGCGCAAAAGTAGCTGAATTGGAAGCTAAGTTAGTTGAGTTAGAAGAAAAAATATCGGCAAACTAAATACCACCTTTAAAGCTTATTTTCTACAAACAAATTATACAATCACCAAGGACGAAATTAATACATGTCATCTTCTAAAGTAGCTTTAACGTCAGGCCCCTCGAAAATTACCTGTTTCAAAGCGTATGATATCCGCGGAAAATTAGGCGAACAATTAAATACTGATGTTGCCTATCGTGTGGGCCGTGCGTTTTCTCAACATACCAAAGCCAAAACAGTAGTAGTAGGTGGTGATATTCGCTTAACCAGTGCCGAGTTAAAGCAAGCGTTAGCTGAAGGTTTAATGGCAGGTGGCACCAATGTTATTGATTTAGGTTTAGCGGGCACGGAACATATTTACTTTGCGACCAGTCACTTACAATGTGATGGTGGTATTGTTGTAACCGCAAGTCATAACCCTATTGATTACAATGGAATGAAGTTAGTACGAGAAGACTCAAAACCTATTAGTGGTGATACTGGCCTGTTTGATATTCAAGCGCTTGCCGAGAAAAACGATTTTATTGAGGTTGGTACCCAAGGTACGCTAACTACTGTCGATATTAGTCAGCCTTATACCGAGCATTTATTAACTTATATTGATAACAAAAACATTACGCCATTAAAACTGGTAGTAAATGCTGGTAATGGCACGGCAGGCCCAGCCCTAGATGCTATTGAAAGTGCTTTTAATGCCTTAAATGTACCGGTTGAATTTATAAAAGTGCACCATGAACCCGATGGTTCTTTTCCTAATGGTATTCCTAATCCATTATTAGTCGAAAATCGCGCTGCAACACGTAATGCTGTTATCAAACATGGCGCGGATATGGGCATTGCCTGGGATGGCGATTTTGATCGTTGTTTCTTGTTTGATGAAAATGGAGAGTTTATTGAAGGCTATTATATTGTTGGTTTATTAGCAGAGAACTTTTTAAATAAAATTGAAGGCAATAAGGCCGAAGCAAAAATAATTCATGATCCACGCCTAACTTGGAATACCATCGACATTGCTGAAAAAGCAGGTGGTCAAGCTATCCAGAGTAAAACAGGTCACGCTTTTATCAAAGAACGTATGCGTAGTGAAGATGCTATTTACGGTGGTGAAATGAGTGCACATCATTATTTCCGTGATTTTTTCTATTGTGATAGCGGGATGATCCCTTGGTTGTTAATTGCAGAACTTGTTTGTTTACGTAAGCAACCATTGTCTAGTTTAGTGAAAGAACGTATAGCGGCTTATCCATCATCGGGTGAAATTAATAATACCATTGCCGATCCTAAAGAAGCCATCGAGCGTGTTTTTGGTTTTTATCACTCACAAGCACAAGTAATTGATAAAACAGATGGTATTAGCATGGAGTTTGGCAACTGGCGATTTAATTTACGTAGTAGTAATACTGAACCTGTTGTTCGTTTAAATGTTGAATCAAAAGGTGATGTGGCATTAATGCAAGAAAAAACAGCGCAAGTTTTAGCCTTGTTGTTAGCCGAGTAATTCTTTAATAGCCCCGAGAAAATTATTCTCTTATCGTGTATTGTCACTTGCTAAGCTTTATATTGATCAATGTAAAGCTTACATGCCTAAGTTGAGAGTAGTTAAATTGCGGCAATTCGTTGAAGAGCGAATATTAATATACAATAAGATAATGCTGCATATTTGTTAATAAATCATAAACGTTAAGTAAATACCCATAACAGTAAAAACGGTAGGATTTCAGAAGAAATTAAGATAGTTTTAGGTAAATATTTATCTGAGTATAGGTTGATTATTTATCATGAACCTTGCGTTGGAATTTATTGGTTACGCGAAAATATAACGAGTTTGTAAGTGCAATACCTGAAGGTATTGGCTCAATAATAATAAAAGGAAATTCAACATGAAATTTGTAAAAGCCTCTCTCTGTTTAAGTATCGCTCTGGCAATATCCGCCTGTAGCGAACAAGCCTCTGTTGAATCTCATCTGGAAAAGGCTAGAAGTTACCTTACTCAAAATAAAGTAAATGAAAGTATTATTGAATTAAAAAATGCCATCCGAGCTGATACTAAAAATGCAGAAGCGCGGTTTCTGTTAGGGAGAACCTACTTAAATTTAGGTGATGGTCTTGCTGCTGTTAAAGAATTAGAGCGCGCTCATTCATTAAAGTATGCCGATAATAAAGTACTGCCTTTACTTGCTAGAGCTTACATTTTAACTGATAGCGATAATGATGTTATAGCATTAAGTACAGCGACGAGAGATTTGGCAGCGGAAGATAAAAGTCATTATCTAGCTTATCAAACACTAGCAGCACTACGGAGTGAACAACCTGAATTAGCAAAACAAAGTGTTGAGTTAGCGCAGTCTATTGCTAAGGACAGTATTTATACTATGCTTGCTTCTGCTTACTTTCAGTTATCAGAAAACCAATATGATGAAGTACAAACGCTTATTTCAAGAATCCTGACTGTAGACCCTAAGCAAGTTGATGCTCTGATGTTACAGGGTCAAGTAGCTATGGTTACTAAAGAATATCAACTAGCGGTGGATAGCTTTAAGCACTATATAGAGTTACAGCCTCGATTTGGTTTGGTGCAGTTATTACTCGCTAACGCACTGCTTAAAGCGGGTCATACAGAGGAAGCTGAAGGGCATGCCGATGCTATATTAGCTAGAGTGAAAAACCAACCTTTTGCTAATTATATTAAAGCCATGGTGCGCTTCCAAGAAAAAGACTTTGCTAAAGCAAGTGAGCATGCTGAAGCAGCGTTATCGGTAGATTTTAATCAATTTAATTTAAAACTAGTGGCAGGAGCCAGTGCTTTTTATCTGAAACATTGGCAGAAAAGTCATCGTCATTTAAGTTCGGTTGTGAAGTACTTACCTAATGATCACCAAGCACGTCGTATGCTTGCCGTTACCCAACTAGAGTTAGGTTTAATCGATGAAATAAGTGCAACGATTGGTGATTTTGATAGTAAGGATGACGGTAACTCTCAATTTTTATCTTCGTTAAGTTACAAGTTATTAGAATTAGGTGCGACAACAGAAGCTAAAAAATTACTTGTTCAAAGTGATCAGAATAACTCAGAAAGTGCTTCTCATAATGCCCGCCAAGGTATTTTAAAATTAATGATGAATGACCCGTCTGGCATAGAAAACTTGGAGGATGCAGTAAAGCTAAATCCTGATCTTATTGAAGCGGAATTGGCAATTGCATATGCTGCTTTACAGAGGGGAGACATTAATAAAGCTAAAGATATTGCTCAGAAATGGCAAAGCCAATATCCAGACAAAATGGGAAGTTATAATTTATTAGCGAGTATCGCAATAAAAGAAGAAAAATTTGAGCAAGCAGAACAAAACCTCAAGAAAAGTTTGAGTATACAACCAGATAACTTCTTTGCACTCTCTGAACAATTACGTATTGCCCGTAAGCAAGAAAACACTCCCTTAAGTAAACAACGTGCCGATCATTTGATTACCATTGCCCCAGCTAATAATAAGGCATTGAGACACTATTTTGGTGTTTACCGTAATGAAATGGCGCTAGCAAAACTTAATGCAGCTTATGAACTTGATAAGTCGGACATCAGTAAAGCCATCTTAGTGGCTGAAGCTATGGTGAGTTTGGAGCAATTAGAGCAAGCTGAAAAACTACTTGTTTCAAAAGCTGAGAGCAAAAAATTACCTAAGCGTTATTGGCAAGTACTGTTATTCACTTATAAAAAACAAAATGATGGTAAAAAAGTACAACAAACACTAGAAAAGTGGTTGAAAAACAATCCTTATCATATTGAAGCAGTAGTACTCTTAACTGATCTACATGCTGGCCAAAGAGATTATGAACGAGCACTAACCGTAGTTAAAAGAGGGCTTGAAAATCATAATGACAACTTGGTATTGCAGTTAATTCAAATGCAGTTATTACTAAATAGTAAACAAATATTACCTGCAAAAACTCTTTATGAAACCTTAGCACTTAAAGATATTAATGATGCACTTAAGCAAGGCATGCTTGGGCGTATCTTTCTACTTGAAGAAAATTTTGTGCAAGCCATCCCTAAGTTAAATATGCTTTATAAAACTTACTCGAGTAGCCAAAATGCTATGTATTTAGCAGGAGCGCATTTAGGTAATAAAGATAATGCAAAAGCGAAACAAGTCTTGGAGCACTTCCTAACCATTAACCCAAAGGAAAACCGCATCAAAACTATGCTCGCGGGTATATACCTTGAAAGTGACACCAATAAAGCTATTGCGGTTTATGATGATGTTGTTAAAAAGCAACCTAAAAATATCGTTGCTCATAACAATTTAGCTTGGTTATATTTAGAACAAAATAATATTGAAAAAGCCCTACAACATGCAGAGAAGGCTTTTGAAATGGCACCACACATTGCTAATATTGTTGATACTTACTCTCAGGTTTTACTTGGATCAGGGGATAATAAAGCTGCTTTAAAGTATGCTACTGAAGCGTTTGATCTCTCAGAAGGTAAAGATGTAGATATTCACTTAAACTATGCTGAGGCTCTTATTGCTAATAGTGATTTAGATGAAGCTAAAAATACATTAGGTAAGGTCATAACCAAAACAGATAAACAGCAAGATAAAAAATCAAAGCTATTAACGCAGCTATAGTCATAATAACATGGCTGTTACGAAAACCGTTTTGAGTTTTTTAGCTAGTAAAATAGAAGGACCAACAATTAATTATCAGTAATGATTTTGTGTCTGTTTGAGTCTATTTACCATAAAAAAAAACCTGTTTAACTAAGTTAAACAGGTTTTTTTTACAGGACTTGAAAAACTATAGCTTATTTCATTGCAGCATAATAAGCAGCTAGATTGTCCATGTCAGTAGCAGAAAGCGCCATAACCATACCTTTCATCGTAGGGTCATTACGTTTGCCTGATTTGAAATCTTTAAGTTGCTTAGCTAGGTAAGCTTCTTTTTGACCGGCTAAATTAGGGTAAGTTGGTACAGCAGAAACACCAGCAGCACCATGACAAGCAGCACACATTACTGACTTGCTTTTACCCGCTGCTGCATCACCAGCAAATACAGGAGATGCCATCATAACTGTTGCTGTTGCAACAGCAAGCATAAGTTTATTCATAGTTTCACTCTCTTTGGTTCAAAGGTTTTGTAACTTGAATACAATGCAAGCGCATGATAGTTGAGTTACAAAGATAAATTATCTATTTTGAGTATATGAAAAATAAGCTAACTTGTCGTTGATTTTTTTATCAAAACCACTGATTAATATCAAACTTTAGTCGTATAATTAACTATATTCTAAAAGATAAGAAAACAGATTATTATGGACACTTTAACTGCCTCGCAAAGTCTTGAATCGTTGATGTATCAAGAAGACTACTTGAACGTGAAATTTAAAAACGATTGGTATCAAGACGACATTAGTCACTTAATTGAACTACTTTTTTTCCCAATAAAGCCAGTGAGTATACAAGAGAAAATTATTGGTGCTGATCGAGAGAATATTCGCTTTAGCTGGAATGACTGTTATTTTGTATTAAATTTTGAATACTATAGTCAATCATGTTGGATTGAAGGTCAAGATAGTGAGAATATACAGCAGTTAATGGACCTTCACTTGGCAATTACAAAGCAATGAAAATAAAAGAAAAATCGATTGAAAAAATTTTAATTAGTGCCTGCTTTTTAGGTGAGCGTGTTCGTTACAATGGTATAGTTCAACGACTTTCGAGTCAGCTATTGCAACAATGGAAAACACAGGGCCGTTTGGTGGCTATATGCCCGGAGGTCATTTCGGGCTTGCCTGTACCCAGACCACCAGCAGAAATAAATCAAAGTACAAAAAAAGTTATGACCATTGAATCTGTTGATGTTACTGAGCATTTTACTCAAGGCGCACAGCAAGCATTGCTGTTATGCCAACAACATAATATTAAGTTCGCTATATTAAAAGAATCGAGCCCCTCATGCGGCAGCAGCACCATTTATGATGGTACTTTCTCTCAAAAAAAGATTAACGGTGAAGGCATGACCACAACACTTTTACGTGAGCATGGTATCCAAGTGTTTTGTGAAAACTCAATTGAAAACTTGGCAGTGCTAATAAATATTACCGATCCGAATCATTAGGATGAAATGAATGAGTTAACTTATTTATCAGTGTGATAGGTTATTATTTTGGCCGGCGACGATAGAGGCGGAAGCAGGGTAATTCTCCGTAGAGTGCTAAATGGAGGGTAAGGATAAGTAAAAAAGCGCTAGCTGAATTAGTAATGCTTGATGTCTTACTATGAGAGATAGTATAAAATAAAACCCAAGGGAACTGCACTATGTTGACAAGTAATGAGCGTGATTAAAACGAATAACAACGGCAATAATTTTATCGGCAATCAAACTATTGAAACCGATAATGAATCTAGGTCATTTTATCAATATTTTTCTACATACCTTATAGCAATTTTGCTGATTGTTGTTGTTGCACTTTCTTCTGGACTATTATTTTTATCTCAACAAACTAAGTCTGCTCAAGCGCTAATAACAGAGCAACTCATACCGTTACAAGCGCAGTTTTTGCAACAAGCCTACCTAATTAATACGAATAAGCTCATTGATGATATATTACAAAACAATAATGTCGATAAATTTATTAGCTTACAGCAAGCGCTTTCTCTACAAAGCGAAAAGTTATCATTACTAAACCCTCAGTATAAAGCGACTTATCAGCAATGGTTTGGTAACAATATAATTACTACGAAGCTAATTACTCGTATTAAATCAAATCATGAAAATAATGAATTATTAAAGAATAAGCTATTAATTCAACTTGATACTTTACTTGATGGCATAAAAATACAGTTACGTAATCTGCAAATCCCCTCTGACCATGGCGAACGATTAGCTCAAGTAGAAAGCCAATTAGCTAACATTGTAGTAATACTTAACCCTTTAAGCTTACTGACATCATTAGAAAGCTTTGAGCAGTTACACCATAAAATAGATGAGATTTTGACTGCCGATTATGCCAAAACACTGGCTAATCACCAATCTGAAAATCAAGGAATGGCTGACATTGTCAGAGATTTAATTCGTTTTGAAGACATGATAATAAAAAGTAAAATATTGTCGAGCTGGCAAAATGACTTGTACTTAATGCATGATTATCAGCAACAACTTGCTGCTCAGCAGTTGCAACTACAAAATATTTTTAATGATTTATCAGCTAATGTCAAAAGTAAAAATTCACCAGAAAGTTTTGATGTAACAGCTAATACACAGCTTATATCGGCAAACCAATTACCCTTCTGGATATTTGTTATCTTTTCTTTAACCTTGATTGCTGTAACGGGATTACTTTGGTTAACGCGTAGACGTATGAAATCAATGATTAAACAATCAGTTACCGTTATTGAGAGAGCTTTAAATAACGAACAGGACTTATTAGTAACCACTGAAAAAGGTAACTTTTATGGTGCTGAATTTAAGTTTTTAGTTAAAAAAATACAGTATGTAAATTCTCGCCATTATAGCGAGTTGGAATTCCTAACGTTGGCCGAAGAAAATCAGGAGCTAGAAGAAAAAATTATTAAAGGTAACGTTAACAAAGAGCAATTAAAACGTGAGCTGGAGTTAGTTGAGTTTAACGCTTTTTCAAAATCGGAGTCACAATTATTACTCGAGCAACAACGTGGTAAAGCACTATATGTAGACGCGATAAAGCAATTAGTTTTATTAGGAAATAGCGCAGTTGCTACAATAAATACAGACAATGAAAATAACGTTAATATACAGAATGTTTATTTATATCATGCTCACCTTCAAGGTCGAGAGTTAGTAAGGAAATTAAGACAAGCGAGTTGTTATCGATACTTACAAAGTAGTGACGCAGTACTAACGTTAAGTGATATCAATCTTGTTGCCCATATTCAGGGAACTTTACTTAATTTACGCAATAAATTATTTACCTGTAAAAATAAAATAATACTGAGTATTGATGACAAAATACTTGCAAAGGTTAATCTTGATGCAGAGTTATTTGCTGAACTGCTTAAGGTTTTTATCAGATTGTTACTCTCTCAAAAAACAGATAAGCAGTTAACATTAAGCTTAACTCTGATTGATAAAAATGATGGTCAACAAAAAATATCTTTTCGTGGTGAAATTAAAAGTAAAGATGAGGCAGTTAAGTTGCCAGAATCACTACAAGCTATTAATGAAGAGAATGGCAAAAAAAGTGAACTTATGGACTACTTTAATACCTTATTACGATACCAACATGGTGAAGATGTTAACGGAGAAGAAAAAGATAAAGGCTATCAGCTTAGTTTTACTTTACCTTTAGCTATTACTCGAAATCAGCAGGAACAAAATTATTCATCGCTGTCATTGCCGACCTATTTAGTTGATATTGAGAATGTTTGTGTAAAATTATCTGCTAAATACCTTTCTATGCCGATAGAAGTATTACTGGCAGTAAAATCACCTGAAAAATATCAGCGTTTACAACAATTATTACAAAGTATGGGATTACAAGTTACGTTTGTTACCTGCGAACGGATGCTAGAAAAAAACTGGAAAAGTGGTCGTTTTTCAGTACTGATAACAGAGTTAGATTGTCAGCCTTTCACAACTTTTATGATTGATGAAAATGAGACGTTTTCTGATCGGCTAGCCTTAATTCGAGGCGTTTTTAGTTTGACAAACTCTATAGATATTACTAACAAACAAGCTGAATATTCTCACTGGCTTATTGGGCAACTAGATGCTCAAAGTGGGGTTGGTGAATTAATAACGTTCATGATGCCATGGATAAAAGAACAAAATAGTGAAGTTCTACACGGCAAAAAAGTAACACGTTCTAGTGTAACTGAAGAGCATATTAATACGGAAATATTAGCAAAGAATCCATTAGCAAGTTTCAATTTTGAGCGCTATATCAAACATCAAGGCTCTGTTGAATTAGCTATTTTTATGCTGCAAGAATATACGGCCGAAAATACGCTGTTGCTTGAGCTGTTATGCCAAGAATTTAGGAATAATAATACTAAAAAAATTGAGGTGATTATCCAAAAGTTATTGGTTAATAGTAAGATACTTGCAGCAGAAAACTTATTGAATTTATGCCAGGCTTGGCGGAAATTGCTAAATACTCAAGCAGTAGATAACAGTGATAATGTACAAATAAGTTTATTGTCTGAAACCAAAGAAGCAGTACAAGGCATTACCCAATATGCTGATTCCATTGCTTAGTTTATTTAACCTGAGCTCTGGATAATGAGTGCTTGATGTTTAAATTAAAGCAACAACTTAGGTTATTTAGTCGCATAGTTTTTATAATCTTAAAGGGGATATCTTGAGCAATCATAATAGTAATAAGCAAATAAAATTAACTGATAGCCCATGTGTGCGTAATTGCTGCTTAGATGGTGATGATCTTTGCTTAGGGTGTTTTCGCTACATTGATGAGATAATCGCTTGGCGCAGCTATTCTAGTGAAAAGAAGCAGGAAGTGACTCTTTTGTGTCAACAGAGGCGCGAAAAAAATCAACACAAACCAAATAGCTAGAGGTATGTAGTAGATACGTTATTGCATAACCTAACTGAAATATAACCTCCGCCAATTGAACCAATAATCAAACTTAAGAAAGGACTTTTTGTGATTAATAAGAAAACACTAAAATCAATACTCAACTTTACCGAGAACCAACATGCCGCACCTAGTTTTTTTGCTATTTATATAATTACTTGGTTGGTTTGGCATAATCAGTTATTCATTGATTTTATTAATGCTCAAGGAAATTTTTTTACTAAGCTATCAACCTCTTTAACGTCGCTTGAAGAAAATCAATATCTCATCGTTCTCTTGTTAACCTGCATTATTTTCCTTGGTCGTTTGGTGGTCAATTATATTAGCTTTAAATCTAGAGAGCTTTTAAATTCAGCGGATGATGATTTTGTTAATGCGCGAGACGACCAAAAGTTTGCTCAAAATAGCGATATTGCTAATATTATGACTGTTTTGACTAAAACTAAACAGCAGCTGGCCGAAAGTAAAGCACGAGAGAAAAAAGCAACGTCAGAAAAAAATGACGCGATAAGAAACTTATTAAAACTTCAACATGAGCTAGACGAAGCCAAAGCAGATATTGAAATGTTCAATAAAGTAAAAGCCAGTTAATACCTTGGGTATAACCATTTTGACCTAAGGTCTGGATTAAGCATCTCTTGTCAGGCCTTTCTCAATTGAGCGTATCAAGCGCAGCGTTAATCTATGGTTTTTTGCTTGCTCTGCTGCAACTTTCTCACTGAGAATTTTTTTATGATTCTGTTGGGTGAGTGCCCAGTTAATATGTTCAACAACAAGCTCACTTGCTTCGGATAATTTTTCGGTTAATGCCGCGACAATACTATCGCTATATGGAGCATTACCTAAGGCTACCGCAATATTACGTAGCCAACTTTGAAAGCCAATACGCCTTATTGGTGAACCTTGCAAAGTATTGAGAAAGTAATCTTCTGACCAAGCGAATAATTCGAGTAAGCTGATATCATCAAGGTTATTTCTTGCCTGAAAGTCATCAACAAGACTGAGTTTAGCGTATTTATTCCAAGGACAAATGAGTTGGCAATCATCACAACCATAAATACGATTACCCATTAAAGGTCTTAGCTCTTCGGGTATAGCATCGGGTGATTCAATAGTGAAGTAAGAAATACACCTTCTAGCATCAACAGTATAAGGTTCCACTATCGCCTTAGTAGGGCAAATTTTAATACAGGCGACACAAGTGCCACAATCATTGTTTTTAGTCTGTGTTTCAATGGCTTTAATAGCATTAATACTATATTCATTGCTACTTACGGGTAGAGGAATATCAACAAAAAGTTCACCAAGAAAAAACCATGAACCGGCTTCTTTATTAATTAATAATGTATGTTTTCCGGACCAACCCAAGCCAGCTTTTTCTGCTAATGGTCGCTCCATTACCGGCGCAGAATCAACAAATGGGCGGCAATTAAATTCACTGCAATGCTCTGCTATTTTTTTACCTAGTTGCTGTAAGCGTTTACGCATTAATTTATGATAGTCGCGGCCTAATGCATATCGACTAATATATGCTTTATTTTTATCTTTTAGAATGCTAGAAAATTTAGCATTTTGTGGCAGGTAATCTAACCGTACGCTAATGACACTAATCGTACCGGGCACTAATTCTGCCGGTCTAGCACGCATTAAACCATGACGTGCCATATAATCCATATTACCGTGGTAGTTATTGGCTAACCAACGTTCTAACACACTTTCATGAGCTGATAAGTCTATATCACTAATGCCTAGATCAGAGAAACCTAATTCTTTTCCCCAACATTTTATTTTTTCGGCTAATTCTTGATAGTTGATAGGAGACATTGTCATAAAATAAAGTCGTCTTCGGCTCTTTTATGGAGCCCATTGATAGAGGTAAAGGTTATATAGCCAAGCAAATAGCATCTTCAACTTGCTTGGGTAAGAGTATTAAATAATTGGCAAGTTTATCACAAAAGATGTACTTGGCATCAGTACGTAGCGTTACCAAATCTCGAAAAATTCAGTGAATGTTGCGCGATGTCAATATATGGTAATGTATTAGGCTAAGCATAGTAAAAATTTTTAGGGTATAAATAACTCAGATAAGGTCGCTGCGACTTTGTCTAATATGGGCTTTAAATGAACCCAAAAGACAGCGTTTGTTAGAAATGTAATCTCGAAAGTTCACCAGACCCTAACGAAAAGAGTAATAATTTTACCCAAGATGCTTGGCAGCATATATTCACAGCGCTGTAGCTGATAATATAGCCAATAATAATGGTGAGTGTGAATGTATTCTGTCATTAACATCCTAACGTAATCGAAATAAGCATAGAAAATCAAAATGAAGCAATTAGAATATTTTTTACCTGATGAAGCGGCCACCATTGCTATTGGTTCTGGCTTGGCAAACGTTCTGAAAAGTTCAACAATTCAACAATCATTAGTCGTTTATCTTAACGGTGATTTAGGTGCAGGTAAAACTACCCTTACTCGAGGTTTTGTAAGAGGAATGGGGCATATAGGTAATGTAAAAAGCCCTACATATACTTTGGTTGAACCCTATGAATTGGCTGAGTGGCGAATATTTCATTTTGATTTATATCGCCTTGCTGATGCCGAAGAATTAGAATACATGGGTATTAGAGATTATTTTAATAATGACTGTTGCTGCTTCATTGAATGGCCAGAAAAAGGGACTGGGCTATTGGCTAAAGCGGATTTAATCATTAATATAGTTTATCAAGATGAACAAAGAATCATCGAGCTGCGAGCAGAGTCTGATCATGGTGAAGAAGTCATGACAGAGCTTGCACAAATTATAAAGTTATAAAATATTGGGGTAGTTGGATGTATCGGAGAATTCTCCTAGCGATTGCAAACTTACGTACGTTAAGTTCACTTAGTGTTATTACTTTATCACTTTTTTTTTCGGTGAGTACTTTTGCCGCTAATAGCATTGATGGTATTCGTGTGTGGCCAGCGCCAGAAAACACTCGTATTGTTTTTGATGTTAAGAAAAAGCCTGAATATAAGTACTTTACCCTTACTAATCCTAATCGTTTGGTTATTGATTTTTCCAATACAAAAAACACTGTAGCCTTAAAGAATCTTGCTGCGAACGATCCTAGGGTTAAACTTTTTCGTTCAAGTACGAAAAAGGGTAAGACACGCCTGGTATTAGAACTAGCACAATCTTATCAACTTACTGTTTTTCCTCTAGCGCCAGCAGGTCAATACGGTCACCGACTAGTACTTGATCTGTATGATAAGAAATCAAGTGTAAAAAGTAGTATTAAAGATAAAAAGAATGTTGGCGATATTATAATCGGTGTTGTTGCTGGTCATGGTGGTGAAGACCCAGGTTCTATTGGCGGTAAAGGTACTTATGAAAAGCGGGTAACTTTAGCGATAGCAAAAAAATTAGAGAAGCTGATTAATAAAGAAAAAGGTATGAAAGCGGTAATGATCCGAACGGGAGATTATTATGTTAATTTAAACCGCCGTACGAGTTTAGCACGAGAAAAAAATGTAGATTTTCTAGTCTCTATTCATGCAGATGCTTTTCATACGCCGAAACCTAGTGGTGCCTCGGTATGGGTAGTGAAAAAGAGTAGGGCTGAGTCAGAATTAGCTAAATGGCTTGTCAATAGAGAGAAAAAATCAGAATTGCTTGGCGGTGGTGGTGGGGTAATTAAAAATACCTCAGATAGTCATTTAGCGTTAACCCTAGCTGATATGAGTAAGGAGCATTCTCTAGGCGTTAGTTTTGGTGTTGCTAATAACGTAATAAAAGAGCTTAAAAAAATCACCAAAATGCATAAGAAAACCCCTCAAAATGGTAATTTTGCTGTATTAAAGTCTTCAGACATACCTTCTATTCTAGTGGAAACCGGTTTTATTTCTAATCATAGAGAAGAGAAAAATTTAACTTGGCCTAAACACCAGCAACGTCTAGCTAATGCGATACATCAGGGAATTAAAAGCCACTTTTTAGCGCATCCATTAACGGGATCGTATTTTGCCTCAGTAGGTTATAAGAAGCATAAAGTACGCAGTGGCGAATCTCTATCAGTATTGGCTAAACGTTATAATA
>Ga0209292_1001395_pt1 | contig 29557 bp, 23 predicted proteins | sample GOMGulsemesocosm_2_FD_184634 | JGI IMG/M metagenome (GOLD analysis project Ga0209292, IMG submission 184634) | Methane-oxidizing microbial communities from mesocosms in the Gulf of Mexico - GOM9C Gulf of Mexico (SPAdes) (version 2) | ecosystem: Environmental > Aquatic > Marine > Cold seeps... | reverse complement strand
GCTAACTACCTTAGGTTACGAAACAAGTGGTATTGTACCTGGAGGAGAAGATGCACTACTACATGTCAAACAAAATCAACCCGATATTATTTTAATGGATATACAGTTAAAAGGAATCCTTGATGGTGTAGAAACTGCCAAAGAAATACAAAAAGACTTCAACATACCTATCATATACTTAACCACCAACACAAATGATGCACTTATTCATAAAGCTAAAGCAACAAAACCAGTAACTTTTATTGTTAAACCATTTAAAAAAATAGATTTAAAACATGCAATAGAACTTGCAACTACAAAAATTAAAACTAATGGATCAGTAATAGCAACATCATCAAACATAAAATCCGCCCTTGTTCTTAATGATAGAATATTTGTTAGAAATCATGAACGAATGATCAAAATTTTCATCAAAGACATATTATATATTATTGCAGAACGGAATTATACACGCATTTTTTCAAAAAACAAAGAACATTTACTCGTAATGACACTGAAGGATTTAGATAAAAAGCTTCCTATCGAACATTTTATACGAATTCATAGGTCCTATATCATAAATCTATCTCAAGTAGATGAAGTTGCAGGAACACATGTTGTTATTGCAAACAAAGCCATTCCTTTAAGTAAATCATTAAGAGGGAAATTACTGAATAGACTACAAACAATATAGATGCTTTATTATTGGCTACATATCATCTATATTTTTATTGTCTCAAAATTTTCCCAAAAAAATAGTATCAATAGACTCTACTATTACAAGAAAAAGAAAAGTTAATATTTTTGATTGTGAAGGATTCAAGTACATGTCAAACACTAGATACATTTCCTATATGGATTTTATTAGATTGGAACTTACTTTCAAGTCTAATTTATTTGATAATACCATTAAAAAAAGAATAACTCCAATATTAGGATCACAAAAAATAATTTATAAAAAACCATTAAAACTATGGGATACTTTTACCGTTACCTTAAAAAATGAAGGTTGGGACGATAAATGGGTATATCATAGCCATGTATTCAAAAAGAAAAACATCATTTATGCTATTGGCTACACTAAAGTAGCTTTTTGGAAAAATAAAGAAATACAAAACTTACGAGCCATTATATCAGATTGCGAGATAAAATATTTAGCCAAAACCCCGAATGCAGAAATCAAAAATATTTTCAATAATGATTCTAAGCTTCTCAAATTAACCACCTAAGACAAACTTATATTTTCATATTAAGCAATCACAAATAAACTCACAATATCTTGTTTATTAACCCTTTAATTATTATCTTTATACCATTAAGATGGGATAGTTGATTTTGTCAAAAGGAATATTTTTTGATAAGAGTAGTAAGAAGAATAAATGTTATCCCATGAACTTCGTAGCTAATTAAAAAGGCTTTTGAGCTAATTGATGTATCGTTTTATTAAATCATATTTCAAGAAAAGTTAATTAGAGTGCGAAAGTTGGAAAGCCGTATCAAAGATTATTTCGTTGATATGGCTTTTTTTTTTATTGACTACAACTCTTCTAAATAAACCCAATGGTTATTTTCACGGTTAAACTTAGAGTTCTCGTGTATTACTTCCGCTACCCCATTCTCCTCAAAATAAGCTTTAAACTCAACCGATCCTTCCATATCAGACACTCCTCCTTTAGTAGTGTTTAACACTTCTAATTTTAACCATTTTACTGATTTAGTCCATTTTAATATTTCATTCTTCTCTTTTATCGGACAGGTTGATGAATGATGACTCTTCATTAAGTATTCAATATCTCCCAACACATAAGCAGTATAGCGTGATCGCATTAATTGTTCCGCAGTAGAAATCAGCATAATATTTTTATGTGCTATAACACAACAATCTTCATATAGCTTACCGCTACCACAACTACAATCTTGTTTGTATAAATTACTCTTGGTTATTAAGGTTTTTAAACGTTGTTTATTTAACGCTTTTGCTTCTCTTATTTTATTCTTTTTTTGATTCAATAACTTCGTATGTTTCGCTTTGTTATTTCCGTTTTTTATTTTTCCTTGTTTTGGCATAACACAATGAATATTAGAAATGAATTTTAATAATTGGCAAATTTAACATTTTTAAAAATAGCAGTTATTCCTTTATGAATTAAAGTACCTTTGCGCCTATGGATAATATCATTAAAAATCAAAAGAAAATACTACAAAAACTGGGAATTGAAAAATTAAACCCAATGCAAGAAGAAGCAAAACTTGCCATCTCTTCTTATACTGATGTGGTAATACTTTCTCCTACTGGATCAGGGAAAACACTTTCATTTTTGCTACCAATAATAAACGAACTGGATAGATCTTGTACCGAAGTACAAGTACTAATAATTACTCCTTCCAGAGAGCTTGCAATACAGATAGAACAAGTTACTAAGGAATTAGGTAGTGGTTATAAAACTAATGTAGTTTATGGAGGAAGACCTTTTTCCAAAGATAAAATTGATTTAAAACACTCTCCAGCAATACTAATTGGGACACCAGGTAGAATTGCTGATCATATCAGAAGAGAAACCTTTTCTGTAGCACACATAAAAACAATTATATTAGATGAGTTTGACAAATCATTAGAGATTGGTTTCGAATCTGAAATGAGAGAGATTATTGATGGTTTACCAAAAATTGACAAACGTATATTAACCTCAGCAACTCAAGAAGCATTAATACCTCGATTTGTTGGATTAACTAACCCGATTACCATAGATTATTTAGATGAAGGGGTTGCCAAATTGGATATTCAAACTATTCTTTCTTCATCAAAAGACAAACTGGAATCCTTAGTTACTCTATTGAACCATTTAGGTAATAAGCCTGGTATCATTTTTTGCAATTATAAGGATACTATCCAACGTGTAAGTGTTTTTTTAAACAACAACAACATTGATCATGGCTGTTTTTATGGCGGTCTAGAACAGAAAGATCGAGAACGTGCCTTAATAAAGTTTCGTAATGGAACACACCAACTATTAATAGCAACAGATTTGGCAGCTAGAGGAATTGATGTCCCGGAAATTAAATTTATCATACATTATCATTTACCCTTAAAAGCTCAAGAGTTTACACACAGAAATGGTAGAACAGCCAGAATGAATAGCAAGGGTACTGCATATGTGTTACAATGGGAAAAAGAAGACACCCCTGACTTTATAGAAACCTTAAACACTGACAGTTATATAGCAGATGAATTAACGCAATATAACCAACCAACTACAGATAAATGGGAAACGCTATTTATTTCTGGTGGACGAAAAGACAAAATTTCGAAAGGTGATATTGCTGGATTATTTTGTAAGCAAGGAAAGTTAACAAGAGACGAACTAGGCATTATTGAAATTAAACCAGATTGTGCTTTTGTAGCAGTAAAAGCCTCCAAAACCAAACAAGTTATTTTACTAACAAATAACAGTAGGCTTAAAAAGAAAAAGGTTCGAATTTCTGTTATATAATTGATGAAAAAAAGTTATATTCGTTACACTAACACTTAAAAAATAATTTAAAAATGACAAAACAAATTACACTTACTTTAGCTTTAGTATTCGCAATGTTTTCATACGGGCAGAAGATGAAAGTACAAAAAGGGGATTTTTCTTTTATAAAAGGACAACAAGATATTAATGTTGAATTTGTCTATGACAACCTAACAATAAATAAAGACAAATTAACTGACGAAGAATATATTAAAGAAAAATCGGCAAAACTAGAAGAAAAATCTCGAGGAAAAGGGAAAGCTTGGGCTAAAAAATGGGTTGCTAGTAGGGAGTTAGTTTTTGCTCCAAAATTTTTAGAATTGATTAACAAATATGTCAATAAAAAATCTAAAAAAAACTATTTTGCTGAAGAATTAACTGACGCAAAATATACATTATTAGTAGAAGCTGTATGGATATACCCTGGATATAATGTTGGAATAATGAAAAAAGGTGCCAAACTTACAACTAAACTTACATTTGTTGAAACTGCAAACAGAGATAACATTGTATTAGAAATTACAGGTAAAAATGCTCCAGGTGATAAATATGGAGGTAGTTTTAGTAATGTAGATCGTATTGGTGAATCGTATGCAAAAACTGGTAAGACTTTAGCAGGGATGATCCTAAAGAAAGCTTATTAATTAAGTAATTTAAATATAAAACAAAAGAGCGGATAAGTATATTATTCGCTCTTTTGTTTTAGTTAAAAGTTTACTTGTATTTTAATGTTTTTATAAAAATGACAAAACAAGAGATCACTGACTTATTACAAAAAAACAAGAATAGTCTTGTACAAGAGCTACGTGAGAGTAAAGAACTTGTTGTGTTATTAACGGTTTTCACTACCAGAAAACTCAATGATGAAGAGAAAGGAAAAGTTAAGGAACAATTGTTAGATATTTGCAAAAGCATTCCTGCTTTTACCGTTTTTATGCTCCCCGGAGGCGCTTTATTATTACCCTTACTTATTAAAGCAATACCTAAGTTATTGCCTAGTGCTTTTAGGGAATAGCTATAATATATCTACAACTTAGCCACAAACAGTCAACTTATAAGTAATAAACCATTTTCATTACAGAAAACCTTACCTATCTATAGCTTAAAAATCAAACTTGTAGGTTACCCCTCCTAATACTTGTAACTGTTGTACTGGATATGTCTGCCATTTTTCATAACCTTGACTAGCTACATTGTTCGTCTTCAAAAACGCTGTAAAACGGTTTGTTATTTTGTATCCAACATGAGCATTTGCATCAAAATAACCTTTCAGTGTTATTGTTTCAGGTGTTACTAAAGCGGTTATTGTTTGCAGTTTATCCATTCGCTCACCAACATAAAATAAATTCATTCCTCCAATCCATTTATCAGAGAAATTAAAATCACCAAATAAAGCAGCCTTTAACTGAGGTACATTCCATGCATACTCTTGCTTATCAGTACTAAAACTAGCATACACTCCGCTTATTCCTACTGAATAATTTTTAGATACTTGAGCTGTTAACTTCCCATTAAATTGTAATGTATTTACATCATCATATACAACTCCGAAAGTATTTGCTTTTTTATAATTTTCTGTCTCAAAATCAACATCATTAACTTGATTCATCATATACAGTGCTTTGTTTTGCTCATTTAAATACTTCCCTTTTAGCTCATAACTTACTTTGCTTGATAACTTTCCTTTAAAACCTAGATAAGCGTCAAACTGGTTATGTGTAGGTGCTATAGCTAACATTGGCGCTAGATATTTATTTTCTTGTACAAAATTTTCATAAGAGTTTTGTTGTAAACCTCCTTCTACTCCACCAAATGCAATTACCATATCATCAACTAAATTATACGAGGCGTTAATTTTTGGGTATACATAAAAGTCTGATTCACTATTTTCACTATCCAATCCAAATACCAGTTCTACTCCTAAATTCACGACTAAATCATCTCGTACATGTTGATAACTCGGATGTAAAGCAGTTTTTAAATAAGAGTACTTCATTTCAGTAGTACTAGTTTTAAAAGCGCCTTCTACATAATCTAATTTAGTTTGTAAATTAATATTGTAATCCATCACTTCAAACTCAAACTCTGGAGCTATTACAATATTATTTTCTGAAGCGTCATATGAATCCCAAAATCGGGTATACCTAATATCACCTCCTTTAAAAAAGGAATCATCTACGCTTAAGTTTCCATTTAACCCTCCTGTGAAATAAGTATGAGAGGCATCAATATTTGCGCGTTGTAAATCCGTTAAACTATACGAAGTTCCATACCAGTTGTATTGCTGATGTTTAAACAACCCCTCTATTTGATAAGAAACATCTCTTTCTCTTTTTGCATATATCAAACTTAAACCAGTATCATAAAATTTATCATCCAATTGTACCTCTTTTATTTCACCTTGAGCTGAATGATGATTCAAGCCTACCGTAAAGTTATCACTTCCGCTCATAGGAAATGTCGCATAAAATTCTGCCAATACATTTAAATAACTTCCTATGGCTAATGAAGCATAATTGTTATATAACTTTTTTGGAGCTTGCTTTTCTACAACAGCTGCTTTTCCTTTGGAAGGAGTAAATGTTGATGCCACAGGAATTGAAAAAATAGTATACTGAATTAATTTTTTCTTTAATTCAGTATCGTCATCTATAACTGGAACCTCTTTTACTTTAAAAGCATCAGAAACTGTTGGTGTATATGGTTTTACTACATTTATAACCTCTGTTCCAATATTTTCGCCTTCTTGCTGTGCAAATGAAAATTGTATTGAAATAATTAGAATTAATATATATAATGCGTTTTTTATCATCTTTTGCGTTTTTAATAGATCTCCTCTTATTTGTGTAGATTGAAAATAACACACTCAAATATGAATCGACTTTATAATTTTAAGGCTATTCTCAAAAAGTAAAACTCACTGGTGAGTTAATTACCATCAATATCATTTTCTTCTTCCATGTTATTTTCTTCCTCAATAGGTTCTATATTAATTGAAGAATTTCTTTTTGCTTCTGCTAACTTAATTCGTTGTAATTCGGTTTGTGCTTCTTGAATTACATCATCATACTGAGTGAAATTTTCAATTACTTTCCCTAAAATAAAAGTAGCTTGGTACGAATCCTCTAACTCATAAAAGTTTTTAGCCATTAATACTAATCCTTTTGCTGCGTAATATTTATACCCAGAATAATCTCTTGTTAAGGTTTGAATTTTCTTATTTGAAACTTCATAATTAGTATCCTTATGTGTAAAATACGCATCGTAATACAGTGCCTCTGCAGCTAATGAACCTTTGGCAATTTCTTGTACTTTAGTATAAGCCAATCGTGCTTTTTCTTCATCACCGTTTTTAATTGCTGATCTTGCAATGATAACTTGAGCATCACTTTTTACAGCATCCTCCATTTTAGGGTTCTGCAGTACTTTTTCAGCAAACTCAACCGCTTTAGCATAATCTTCTAACTCATAATTGGCTTTCATTAAATTCGATTGCGCAAATACTACATTCTGTGGGAAATCTGCTTCTACTTCCAATCGTTCTAAAACAGTTTTGGCTGCGGCCCAATTGTTTTGTTCCAAAAACACTTGTGATAGTCTTGCTAAAGCCTGTTCAGTAAAATTATTACGTTCTACCCCTATTACATATTGGTAATGAGGTATTGTTTCAAGTTTTCCATCATTTTTAAAATAAAGCTGACCTAAATAAAAATTAGCCTTTATAGCATGTATCCCTTTTGGAAAGCTAGATAAATACCCCGTAAAACTACTGATGGCCTTTTTTACATTGTTTTCTAAAAATTGCTTTTCTGCAGCTTCATAAGTGGTGTTATCCATATCGGCGTCAGAAACATCAACAAAGTCTAAAGTTTTCACCCATGAAACATATTCTTCTACCCTGTCTAAATCAACATAAATTAAACGAGCAGTAGACACCGCCTGATTGGCTTCTGCTGAACTTGGGTAATTAGCCGCTACTTGTTTAAATTTATTTAACGCTTGTTCATTTGCATCATTATTATAATGCACTACTCCTTGCTTTAACATTGATCGTGATACATATGAACTCTTTGGGTATGTATAATTCAATTCATCAAAAGTTTTTATCGCTAATGAAGTATCATTTACAAGTACATAAGTATTCCCCAATTCAAATAAGGTATCATCTCTATATTGAGAGTTAGGGTAATCATTTAGTAATAATTTCAAATCGGCTATTTTTTCAGCACTTTTCCCCACAAAACCATAGGATATTGCTTTTTGGAAATGAGCATAATCTGCATCAACCCCACCTCTTTTTTTAGCTTCATTATAGGTTTCCATTGCTTTCCAATAATCAATAGTCACAAAATAACTATCTCCTAAACGCAAATACGAATCTGTTAAGCGAATTTCATCATCCTTATTTTCTTTAATAAATGTTTCAAAAAATGGGATTGCTTGCTTGTATTCTTTTTGTTTAAAATATGCGTATCCCAATTGATAATTAAGGTTTTTTGTTTCAGTATACTGTACCAAACTATCATTTAGTGCGAACTCCTTATAACCAATTACGGCATCTTGATAATTATCTAATAAATAATTACATTCTGCTTTCCAATACTGTGCTCTGGCAACAAACTTTGGGGTTCTTGGTTCCGTTAAAGACTTTTCAAAATGATTTGCAGCTTCACTGTACAAACCTTCTGTAAATAATTCAATTGCTCTATAAAAAGCTACCTTTTGATACGCTACTTTATATTCAAAACCACTTTTACGTTCTAAAACAGTTAAGGCTTCTTTGTAGTTTTTTGAAGTGATATAGGAATCTATTAATAAACTTTCTACTGTTTCTTTTTCATATGAATTTGGATAAGAATTTATATATTCTGTTAATACTTCAGGAACCGTTCGATACGGATTACCTACTTCATAACTCAGTTTTGCATAATTTAAAGAAGCATCCTCTTTCATTTTAGCATCAAAGTCCATTTCTGATGCATTCTTAAACGCATTTAATGCTTCGTTTTTCTTATCAATATTCAAATAACATTCTGCTAAATGGTAGTAAGCATTTTGAGCAACTGAATTTTCACCGTCAATTATTTTATTAAACTCCGAAATAGCTGCTTGAAATTCATTTCTTTGATAATACACATATCCCAGTTGGTAATGATCCGTGTTTGACCATTTACCTTTTTTTCCTTTATATGCCTTTAAATAAGATAAGGCTTTGTCATATTTTTTTAAATTAAAAAAACTTTCTCCAATAATTTTATTCAATTGCGATCGCTCTTCATCATCCATCGCTAACGGTAATCGTTGACTCGCTAAATCGATAGCCTTATCAAACTTACCAAGCTTAAAATTCATATCAGCTTGAAAATAAGCCATTTTTTCTTGATACTTTTCCTGATCTTGTACTTGGTCAAAATAAGAGGAAGCTTCTTTATAATCATCACCTTGATATGCTAAAAAACCTAAGTAATACTTTGCTTGGGCTCCATATAACTTAGAGCCTTCAATTTTATTAAAATATTTTTTAGACCCCTTCTTCTGATTTGTATGGAATAACGAATATCCTTTTTTAAAATAATAATGTTCTTTTTCTTTTAAACTCAAGTTTCCTTCCTCAACTCGATCATACCACTTTAGTGCATAGGAATATTTACTATTCCTAAAATAGTAATCACCTACATCATTAAAGGCCGCATTCCTTTTGGTACTTGTGGGGTTATTCTCTACAAAATACTCCATTAAATCATCTGCGTTTCTTTGATTCAAGCGAACAGCACAATTAGCTATGTAATACTCACAATCTCCTTTTATCTGAACATCAGCAACAGAATTCTTTATTTTCTCAAACAAGGTTTGTGACACCAAGTATTGCTCAGATTGATACAATGAAAGTGCTTTTAAATACGTTACATTATCGTGTGTGTGTATTTTCGTTTGCTGGGCACTACTTTTCCCTAAAACTAGAAAGAATAGTAATACAGCTAATATATGTTGTTTCTTCATAAAGTATGATTCCAAATTGTTTGCTCAAAAAACTCGCATAAAAGTACGGCAAGCTATATTGAATAACGAACAAAATCAAAGATAATTACACCAATTCATGAAATGTTTTATTCAGCATTAAAATATCATAATTATAACTTAAAAAACCTCATATATTTTAGTTTTTTGGGTGCTAATGTTACTTTTTTGTTACTTTTACGACTATAACCTATTTTTTATGTCAAATACCGTTTTAGAATTAAAAGATGTTTCTATTTTTCAAAAAGATAACCTAGTCCTTTCTGATGTTAATTTAAAAATCAACAAAGGAGAATTTATTTATTTGATTGGAAAAACTGGATCTGGAAAAAGTAGTTTTATGAAAACCTTATATGCTGATTTACCTTTGCAAAAAGGAGAAGGGGCTATCGTAGGACATGATCTTGCTTCATTAAAAGAAAAAGAGATTCCGTTTTTAAGAAGAAAACTAGGTATTGTATTTCAAGATTTTAAACTATTAAGTGATAGAACTGTATTTGATAATTTAGAGTTTGTTTTAAAAGCTACTGGCTGGAAAAACAAAAAAGAAATGAAACAAAAAATAGAAGGTGTTTTGAATAAAGTAGGAATGGAATCTAAAGGATTTAAATTCCCTCATCAATTATCAGGAGGTGAGCAACAGCGGATTGCTATTGCTAGAGCTTTATTAAACGACCCTGAATTAATTATTGCTGATGAACCTACAGGTAACCTAGACCCACAAACAAGTGTAGAGGTTATGGGGATTTTAAGAGAAATAAATCAAAATGGAAATACTATTTTAATGGCCACACATGATTATGCTCTTATTTTAAAATACCCTTCAAAAACTTTAAAATTACAGGATAACAAAATATTTGAAGTGGTTCAGAAAAAAGGTTAATTACTTTTTATATATGTGAGGGTTTTTTCGAATTCCGTTTTTAAAAAATTTACGAATTCCCATTCGTAAATTACTATCTATTTTTAATAATACATTTCTTAACTTCTGATTTGGACGCCCTATAAAAGTAGTCACATGAAATTCATTGTGTCCCAATAATGGTTTTTTTGAAAAATAATAATTTGATATACATTTTCTTGAGCTATCAACAAGTACCTTGTTTACTGAATGCAATGACGTATTATGTGTTGCCATAACTACAAGCCTATTTTGAAAACTTTCAATTTCGATGGCTTTTCCTTTAATACCATTAGGCCATAATTCTAGATTACCTCCATTTTCTTTTTTCCAATTTGGTGTAACATAATACAGTAAGTTTAACACCCTCCACCTATCTCTTTCATTATCATGAGAATTATCAAGATGTGGATTTAGAAAACAATCTTTATTCATTAAAGATATCCCCCCTGCATACAAGTTTTCATCTGCCTCAATTATGGATTGAATCCCACAAATTTCCTGAATGATCGTTACTATTCTTTTATCTTGAAAAGCATACAAAACCTCTTCTAATAAAGAGTCATGTGCATCCATTTGAGCAGAAACATATTTACATTGTTTCAAACTTTTCTTTAGAGTAAGTTCTGATATATTTGGAAAACCTGAATTCACTTGATCTACCAGCTCTTGAGGCAAAAGGTTGTCAATATAAAAGTAGGAAATAGTAGATTTTGATATCGAATATTGTTTTTCTAAATCTAACCGTTTAGTTTCTAATTGCTTTAAAATTAGCAATGCTATCTCTTGTCTTTTCATCTAGATTATTTAACTTTACAACTCAAAAATACATTTTATTTAAAAGGAATATTACTTTCCATATAATACTTTGCATATTATAAGTTCTAAAAAAGAAAAATGCTCTCAATTCTAATTCCAATATATAATTATGATGTTGTTTTGTTGATTAAAAAACTACAACAACAAATTACTTGCATAAATAGCCCTATTGAGATTATATGTTGTGATGATTGCTCGACAAATGAATCTATAAAAAACAAAAACGACCTTTTCCTCAGGTCACAACAAATTACACTTATAAAAAACAGTAAAAATATAGGTCGGACAAAGTCTAGGCAATTATTAGCAAACAAAGCAAGTTTTGAGTGGATACTATTCTTAGATTCCGATGTCCTCCCTTCTACTACTAACTTCCTTTCTATATATCTAAATTTATTAGACTACGAAACAGATTGCATATACGGTGGTATATGTTATCAAAAAAAAAGACCTGAAACAAAACAGCTTCTAAGATGGCGCTTTGGTAATCAACGCGAAGATATTCAACTTTCAAAAAGAAAAGCAACTCCTTACAAAAGTATCGCGTCTGGAAACTTACTTATTAAAAAAAAAATATTCTTATCAATAAATAAAAACTTATCATATAACTGGTATGGCTATGATAATTTTTTTTCTGCTCAATTAAAGGACACAAACAGTACTATTAAACATGTTAACAATAAAGTTTTTCATTTAGGCCTAGAAGATAATGCTACCTTTTTAAGAAAAAAAGAAATGGCCGTAAACACCATTTATCAACTATATTTGAATGATAATTTTTCTAACAAACACGATAACGGATTACTAAATGTTTTTTTAAAACTCAATAAATATAAACTTACTCCATTTTACTCTTTTTTTTACAAATACTCTAAAAGCTTATTGAAAAAGAATTTAATAGGTAATAATCCTAGTTTATTCTTTTTGGACCTTTATAGGTTAGGTTTTTTTTGCTCATTAACATCTCAAAAAAATGCCTAAATTTTCTATAATAATTCCTTTATACAACAAAGAAGCTCATATTATTGATACATTAGAAAGTGTCTTTAAACAAACTTTCACAGATTATGAAGTTATTGTTGTTAATGACGGCTCTACAGATAATAGCTTACAACTAGTTACTGAATTGAAACGTAAAAACTTATTCGTTTTTAACAATAAAAAACAAGGTGTTTCACAAGCCAGAAACTTTGCTATGCAACAAGCAAAAGGGGATTATTTTGCATTTTTAGACGCTGATGATATATGGCTAAACTATCACTTAGAAAAACTAAACAGCTTAATAACGACATACCCTAACAGCGGTATGTACTGTACAAATTACATTTTTAACTACAACAATAAATTCAACACATATACTTATTTCCCAACCTTACCTAAAGATAAAAATTGGAGTGGTATTGTGCCTGATTTTTTTATCGATAGCCTTCTTTTTAGAATAGCACTTACTTCAGCTACAGCGATACCTAAGGAAATAATATCTGAAATTGGTTTTTTTGACACCAAATTTACTTCTGGTCAAGATACAGATTACTGGATACGGATTGCTTTAAAAAAACCTGTGGTTTTTACTAAAAAACATACAGTTCTGTATATGGCTTCAGCAGATAATAGAATATCGGACTCATCAGTAAAGAAAAGAAAATTTATAACATTTGAAAAATTCAAAAACGAAGAGAAAACTAATAAATCTCTAAAAAAGTTTAATGATATGTGTCGCTACCGTTTAGCTATTAAGCATAAAACCATTGGCCATATTAAAACCTATTTATATTACAAAAAAGATATTAATAATTCTAATATAAATTGGAAACAAACACTTCTTCTAAAACTTCCTCCGATAATTTTAAAACTACTTTGGCTCACTAAACAGTGGTTAAAAACTATGAAGATTGATCTTTCTGTTTAAGAAACTGAGTATAATTCCTAATATAATCTTCTTCTAAGAATTCATCTGAGGCCAAAACTAAGCATACACTTCCTGAAGAAAAATCATCCAATTCTCTCCAAATACCTTCGGTAATCAACAGTCCTTTATTTGGCTTATTTAAAGTAATTGTCTTTTTTCTAACCCCATCATTTACAATTACATTAAAACTTCCACTTAATGCTATTAGAAATTCTTGCTGATTTATATGGGAATGCCCTCCTCTTTTAGAGTCACTAGGCACATCATATAAATAATAAATTCGTTTCATCCTAAACGGAATTATCTCTTTTTCAATAACTGATAAGTTCCCTCTTGGATCAACAATTTTTGGAATTTCAATTATTTTCACATCATCTATTGTATTCATACCTTTATGTGTAATGCTCTATTCAAAATATTGAGCCATTCTTTAGAAATTGTTTCTATGTTCAGTTTTGCAATACTTTCTTTTGTGTGTTTTTTACAAGAGTCATATAACTCATTATTTAAAACAAAAATATTCATTGCATTAACAAGAGATTCAATATTATTGTTTTCTACAAGCAAACCATTAAATTCGTTTGTAATAATTTCATTTGGACCTGATTTACAATCTACAGAAATTATTGGCGTACCACAAGCAAGTGACTCAATAACAACCATTGGAAATCCTTCATGCCTGCTGGTCAACATTGTAAACTTCGCATTTTTAACTATTGGAAAAGGATTGGGAACAAATGATTTGAATAAAATCATTTGTGACAAGTTTAATTTATGAACCATTTCAACTAACATGTCTTTATCTTTTCCATCGCCCAGTATTAATAATTTAAATTTACTCTTTGGTAAAATAGATTTATGATAAGCATTAATTAATAGTTTTATATTTTTTGCTTGGTCTGATAATCTGCCATAAAATAAAATATATTTAAAATCGATATCAACAGATTCATTTACATTCAAATCAATATAATTTGTATCTATTGGATTATATATTGTTTGCACATTTTTGAAACCATATTCATTAATTATTTTTTTCTCTATAGCTTTAGAAACAGATACAATTTTATTTGCTTTAGCGAAAATTCTATTTATAATAAAATTATTCCCCGGTATATAGGTTTGCGTTTTATAATTATGAATATTATAAATAATTGGTTTACTACAAAATGAAAAGTATGAAAAAACCAATTCAGTAAAAATTGATCTACGAGATCTATGATCAACAATAATGTCTATTTTATTCTTTTTTGTAAACTGTCTAATTTTTACATGTCGAATTACTTTGGCTTTAATTGTATCTTTCTCATTTAAATCTAAACCTAAATTAAGTAATTCACCTGAAAATGGATAAGTTACACTATTTACTATTGTAACAATAAACACATTAAAACCTAAATCTTGAAATATTTTTGATTGCTGAGCCGCAACTCGCTCCGCACCACCTCCACCTAAAGAAGAGGCTATAATACAAATGTTTTTTTTTAACATCAATTCCTTTCTGTTTATACCAAAAATAGTAAAATCATTACTATTTCTAATCAATGGCCAATACTAAATAACTTAGAATTTATATATTCGTAACCTGTACTTTACACCACCAATCATAAATCATGTTAAAACAGCCATTAGTTACAATTATATGTACATGTTATAACCATGAAAACTATGTATTGGATGCGCTTAACTCTGTTGTCAATCAACTACATCAAAATATTCAATTAATTGTAGTAGATGATTATAGTAGTGATAACTCCAAAAATGTTATTACATCGTGGATAGAAAATAACCCTACAGCTACTTTTATACAGAATCAGGAAAACCTAGGCATTACTAAATCGTTTAACAATGCATATAAACACGCAAAGGGAGACTATTTAATTGATTTAGCTGCTGATGACATACTACTGCCTGAATGTGTTCAATTACAGTTAAAAGCTTTTAAAAACAGCAGCTATTCTAATTTAGGCCTGGTTTATGGAAATGCTATAGTAACTGATGAATCCGGTAATTTTATTAGGCATTACTTTCCTAGAAAGGGCGATGGTAGCTTAGTAAAAAAGCACACTACTGGAAATGTATATGAATACATCATTTCAGATATTCATAGTCTTTGTTCTGTGACCGCTATGATAAAAGCAGAAGTATTTGAACATTTAAATGGGTATGATCCAGATTTACACTTTGAGGATTTAGATTTTTGGATTAGAGCTTCAAGAGAATATGAATTTGATTTTACCAATTCAATTTTGGTAAAAAAAAGAGAGCTTAAAAATTCTTTAGGCGATAGTTTTTTCAAAAAAAACACTTACTATAAAAAATTTAACTCTTCAGCGTATAAGATCTTAAACAAAGCATTTGCATTAAACAGAACTAAGCAAGAACATAAAAGCTTATTGAAAAGAACATTTATAATGATGAAAAGAGCAGCAAGAGCCTTAGATGTAAAATTGTTTTTTAAATATATCTTATTCTATTTCAAAGTGTTATACTATAGTAAAATATAACAAAATTAATCAACAGCTCCAATTATTTTTGCAGGACACCCTCCAATAACAACATCTTTAGAAAAACTTTTAGTTACAACTGCCCCAGTTGCAATAACTGAATTTTCACCAATGGTTACCCCTTTCAAAATAGTAACATTATTTCCTATAAAAACATTGCTTCCTATTATTACTTGTTGTGGATCAGGGTCTGTTTTTGTACGATTATTTTTATTTAAATCATGGAAATTACTGTCTGAAATACTACAGTTATAGCCTATAAAAACATCATTTCCAATTGTTACTTTTTTTTCAGATACTACCGAAAAGGAATTGTTTATATAAGTGTTTTTACCAAAACTTATTTGTGAATGTTTAGTTCTTGCTTCAATATATGCGTAAGTATTATAAAATAATGGTGAGTTCTGAACACCAATTTTAATATTCTGGTTAAACACAACAGTACCCTCTCCTTTCAAAACAACTGGTTGCACTGCAACAAAACTACCTACAACTCTATTGATGTCGCACATTAGCCTATACATGTGCTTCTTTACCCACATGTATTTATTAATCACAATTCGTTTTATCATTTCATATTATGTAACAAAGTTGATAACAATATACAATTCATTTACATATTTATAAACTAATCTTTCTATCTCCAAACAAATGTTTTCTTAGCAAGAATATTATTAACGGAAAACAAATAGCATAACGAATAAAATGTGCAAATACTATCCCTTCTGCCCCCATTGATTTAATAAAATAAGTAGAAAACCCATAAAATAATACTAATGAAATTAATTCCGTAATTATAAATTGATTTACCATTTTTTTGGCTAGAAACTGATGCGCAATTATTAGAGAGGCTATTTTAATGAAATCTCCTAATAATTGCCATTTAAACAAAGGACTCATAGCTAAAAATTCTTCCCCATTAGTAATATCAATAACCCAATTTTTTAATACAAAAATTAACAGCATACCTACAGCAAATAAAGGCAATAGGGTTTTATATATAGTTAGTACTTCCTTCCTAAACTCAACACTAGTTTTAATCTTCGAAAATTTAGGTACCACATATAATATCAATATCGCGGATGAAAATTGTAAATATTGCCTTGATAAAACTGTCATAGCTGTCCAATACCCCGCATCAAGGTCACTAATTTGATTTTTTAAATGTCCCCGTAAATCAATCTCTACAAAATTACCTAGTAATGTAGCTACAAATGACATTATTGTAAACCCAAATAATTTATTTTTATAAGGGATTGAAAATGATATATTTTTATAATCTAAGTATTCCTTTAATGTTTTTGAAAAGAAATAAAATAATATACAAAATTGTATAATTGGCAAAATAGCTATTGCAAACAATGCTCCGTTTAAGTGTTTATAAAATAATAATGTAATTAATAACACTACACCAAAGCAATAACTTATCAACTCGATTTTCACAAATTTCTTATAAGCTGATAGCCCACTAATTACACCATTTACAATTCTATTCATTGCAATAAAAGGAACCGCTATTGCTAATACTTTAAAAACAAATGTAAAATCACTCCCCTCAGGAAAAAGCTGTTCATTCCAAAACGAAGCTCCAAAAAACAAAACAGAAAAAACTAACAAACTTGAAAAAAGTAAGTAAACAAAAGTTGTTGAAAATAATTTTAATAACTCTTCTTTATTTTCTTTATGTTCTGCCACATACTTAACTATTCCATTAAACATTCCTAATGTTGAAAGGGATTGAATCATTGGAATGATATTCCTTAAATCACCAATAAATGCTACACCAGCTGGACCTAATTTCTCAGCAACAATTCTGTGAGACATCCAACCCAAAACCGCTCTAACCCCTATAGAACCCGTGTTTAAAGACGTAATCTTTAATAATAAATTATTTTTTATAAAAGAAGGTAACTTCAACTAAAATTGATTTAAAATGGCAACTATTTTTTGTGTATCAACACTTGTTTGAATTGGGCTAATAGGCAAACTTAATACTTCATCATGTATTTGCTCAGTAATTGGTAGTTTTAAATGAGCATATTCCTGTAATGCTTTTTGTTTATGTGGTGGAATTGGGTAATGAATAACCGTTTGAATACCACTCTTTAATAAATATTCTAGCAATTCATTCCTCTTTTTACATCGAATCACAAACACATGAAACACATGATTATTTGAACCGTTATATTTTGGCAAACATATTTTATTATTATTTATATGCTCTATATAATATTTTGCTATTGCTCTTCTATTATTATTATCTTCATCTAACTGCTTTAGTTTTATTGATAAAAAAGCTGCTTGTAATTCATCTAATCTAGAATTCACCCCTTTTATGTCATTCCTATATTTTTCAGAAGTACCATAATTTCTAAGCTTCGTAATCACTTCATACAATTCAGAATCATTTGTAGTAATCGCTCCTCCATCGCCTAGCGCTCCTAAATTTTTACTAGGATAAAAACTAAATGCTCCTGCATTGGAAAGGTTGCCTGATTTTAAATTATTTACATCCTCTGCTCCATGAGCCTGAGCTGCATCTTCTATAACTAATAGGTCGTGCTTTTTAGACAACATACTAATTGCCTCCATATCTACCAATTCACCATACAAATGTACAGCCAAAATCATTTTTGTTTTAGTAGTAATTTTTTTTTCTATATTTTCTGAAGAAATATTAAAGTTCTCATGATCTGGTTCAACAAGAACAGGGATTAACCCCGCATTAATAATTCCCAAAATTGAAGCTATGTATGTATTTGCTGGTACAATAACCTCGTCTCCTAATTTTAGTTTCCCTAATTGAATGTATCCTTTGCACAATAATGTTATTGCATCCAAACCACTGCCTACACCTACGCAATGATTAGTTCCACAGTACCCAGCAAAATCCCTTTCAAATTGAGCTACTTTTTCTCCTAAAATACAATAACCAACATTTAAAAAATCTGAAAACGATTTCTTAAACGCTACTTCAAACCGAGCGTTTATTTGCTGTACATCCAAAAATTTAATCATATAAATACTTGCGATAAATTTTTATAATTCTTTGTTTCTATTTTATAGGTTTTATACGTAGTTGCCCTTGCCCCAAACCCTTCTTTCCAAAATAGCAATCCTTTGTTTATTGACTTTCCATGGTTTTCCATAGAAATACCAAAATCAAAAAATGCCTTATCCTTAAAAACATCTGATATCAAGTAATGGTGTAAAAAATCTAAACTTCCTAATTTACTTTTATCTTGGTTTCCTGAAATGTATTGGGAATGTGCCACTTCATTCGTTTCAAAAACAGTAGTTCCTGCCACCAATATATCATTATCATACACGTTAAATTGTCTAATTTTTTTTGGAAAACTTAGCTTTAATTGAGTTATTTCAAACAGACTATGCACAGGACATGTATTGTGTTTCTCTTTCAAATTTGGAATTAATATTTTATTCCAAAAAGCATCCATTACATCTTCTTCAATAATTTTCAACCCACGTTTCATCGCTCTCTTGAATCCTTCCTTTCTACTACTTGAAAAAGGTATATCAGTACTTTTCTTTATAGTTGAAGAAACATCTACCTTAATGATTGAAGCTTTTAATAAAAACTGAATATATTCAAATTCACCACTTGGATTAGAAGTATAGATTGCTGGTAATTCCTTTAAAAGCAAGTACTCAATTTTATTTTCAGTTAAATACCTAAGTACCTTTTCAAAAATTAGCACATATTCTTCAAATTTAGTATTTGACTGAATTGCAAGCCCTCCATAGGTTAATCCTTGGTGAGAGTAGAGTTTGTTTTCTGAATAATTTGCAGGCAAAACAGCAACAAGATTCCCCCTTTTAAAGCACAATAAAGAATAATCTTCAAATCGTTCTTTATGATATTCCATAAAATCACGGTTAAACAAAAAAGTTGCATTTTTTGCCGATATTATAAATTCATTCCAAAGGGGTTTATCTTTGGATTCATATCTTCTAACTTCTATCAATTAAATATGTTTTATTGTGAAGTAAAAATAGTGTTTTTAAACTGAACAAATAATCAATACCCAAACGGATTATTATGATTTATATTTTGTTTGTATATTCACGGCAACTTAAAATTTAAACACATGTCTAAAACACTATTCACATTATCTTTATTAGTCACTATTTTTTCTAGTAACGCCCAAGATTTACCTGTAAATGCAAAATCAGGAAAAATAACATTCATGAAAACTGTCGATGCTAAAGGACTTACTGCACAACAATTATATGACATTGTTAAAATATGGGGAGGAAAACAAAATTTTACGATTGAAGAAGATCAAGCAGGCGAAAAAATAACATATAAAGGCTCTTGTAAAGTAGAATATCCTGTATCTAAAAGCGCTGAAAAATCAAGTGGAGATGTTGCTTTTAAGTTTCAATTTGGAGCAAAAGAGGGAAAATATCGATATATATTTACAAATTTTACTCACACAGGGGATCCTGAAGACGCTGGAGCTTTAGAAGATACTGAACCTGATTGTACTTTTAAAAACATCTCTATGCGTGGATGGACTGTTTTAAAAAAAGAAACACGTAAAGAATTATTAAAGGTAATTGATGCCTTAACAAAAAAGATTACAGCAGAACAAAATGACCCTACCAAAAGTGATGATTGGTAGTTTACTGTTAATATTAAATACTAAAAAAGGCTAATAAAATTCATTAGCCTTTTTTAGTATTTAATATTTTATTGACTCTTCCTGCGCTTCTTTAAATTCAAAAAGAATTTCTTCTACTATTTCTGCGGCAGGTTTTATGTCATGTATTAAGCCTGCAACTTGTCCAATCTCCAATTCACCTTCTTCTAAATCACCTTCAAACATTCCTTTCTTAGCTCTTGCTCTTCCAAGTAATTTTTTAAGTTGATCGACGTTTGGATTTGTTTTATAAAGTTCTTGTAAATCATTATAAAACTTATTTTTCACCAATCTAACAGGCGCTAATTCTTTTAAAGTAAGCTGTGTATCACCATCTTGTGTGTTAACCACTACATCTTTAAAGCTTTGATGTGCTGATGATTCTTCACTAGCTACAAACCTACTTCCAACTTGTACTCCATCGGCTCCTAAAATCATCGTTGCCAACATTGCTCTTCCAGTAGCTATTCCTCCTGCTGCAATTAAAGGTATTTGTACAGCTTCATTTACCATAGGAATTAAAGTCAACGTGGTTGTTTCATCCCTTCCATTATGTCCTCCAGCTTCAAACCCTTCCGCTACTATTGCATCTACACCTGCAGCTGCAGCTTTTAGCGCAAACTTCACGTTACTTACTACGTGAACCACTATAACCCCACTCTCTTTTAGCCAAGACGTCCACGTTTTAGGATTTCCTGCAGAAGTGAATACTATCGGAACTTTTTCTTCAATGATAATATCCATTATTTCAATTATGTTTGGATATAACATTGGCACATTAACACCAAAAGGTTTTGAAGTTGCCTTTTTACACTTCTGTATGTGTTCCTTTAGCACATCTGGATACATTGACCCTGCTCCTATTAACCCTAATCCTCCTGAATTACTTACTGCTGAAGCTAACTTCCAACCAGAGTTCCAAATCATTCCCGCTTGAACAATTGGATGCTCAATATTAAAAAGTTTACATATTTTATTTTCCATAAATCAATCAAAATTCTTTCCAAAATGAACAGAAAGAATACAAAATTAGCTTGTTAATTAATATTATTCTTTAACTAATTTTAATGTTTGTGATACATTTCTATTAGTAAATTTTAACAAATAAACCCCACTATTTAAATGTGAAATTTTTATTTTATTATTTGTAGCGTTTATCTTTTGAGTGATTACTTTTTTTCCTAAAACATTAAATACATTTACCGAAGCCTCTTCCATATTTTTAGGTAAATTAACTTTAACATTATCAGTTGCTGGGTTAGGAAAAATTGAAATAGTTTCAGTTAGCTGCAACTCATTTATTGAGAGTGATCGGGCCAACTCTAAGTTTGGAATCCCAAACCCTAACTCATAATTTGGTGTGGTATAAATAGACGCAGATTCCTTAACATATTGAATTATCTCAGCATTAGTTTTCCCCGGTAAAGCTTGCCACAAACAAGCTACACCTCCAGCTAACAATGGTGATGAAAATGAAGTTCCATTTCCAACTGCTACTGTTCCAGAAGTATTGATATACGATGCTCCTTGCCCCTGAACACAAACATCTGGTTTAAGTCTATTATCTGAAGTAGGTCCTTTGGAACTAAACGAGGCATAGTTCCCAGCTGAATTTACCGCTCCAATTGTTAATACATTTGGGCCATCTGCCGGCATACCTACTCTACCTCCCCAGGCAGCATTATTCCCTGAATTTCCTGCAGCATTAATCACTACGATTCCTTTAGTATATGCCAATTCAGCTCCTCGAGTTATAAATGACGTATTTCCATCCAAATCAGTAGTATAATCATAATCGTATTTTGATTCATCGAATGTAGTATACCCTAATGAAGTATTAATAATATCCACTCCTACATAGTCAGCTTGTTCAGCTGCCATTACCCAATAAGTCTCCTCTGCTGGAGTTTCTGGAATAGCATCTTCAGATATATACAAGTAAAAGTTTGCCTCAGGTGCTGAACCAATATACTTGGTAGCTCCATCATAATATCCTGCTATAAATGACAATACACTTGAACCATGTGAATTACCCGTATAAAAATCAGCTGAATTATTTACAAAGTCATACCCTCCTAAAATTTGTCCGTTAGTCCTAATTTTATCAAATCCAGCGTTCGTATTTACATTAGGAAAACCAGCATCAATAACAGCAATTGTTATTCCTGCTCCTGTAAAATCCAACTCATGTAATTTATGAGCCTTAAACATTTCAATCTGATTTTGAGCTTGACCATAATCATAGGCTATCCGTAATGCGTTATCATTCGGGAATTTATTTACTAGTAGTCTAGTTGAATTTTCATTTGAAACCCTACTCCCTGGATTCAATGAATTATCAGCAAATTCTATACTATTAATATACGTATATGTCGCTGGCAAAGCATTGATATCTACTTGCGAGCCAATGACATGAATTGCATTTAACCATTTAGAAGCCCCTACATACGTTATTCCTGTAGCTGTGGAGATATCCGTTATATAACTTGGTGTAACAGGTACATCAGAAAAATTAAGAGAAATCCCTTGATTTGTTCTTCTGTCCAACGCTTTTTGAGTTAACATCGTTAACGGATTAGCCATATAAGTAGCTACATTATCCTTACCGTCAAGATAAACCCAAGCATGTTCTTGAGTAAAAGAAAGGTTAATACTTATAAAAAAGATAAATAATAATAGTTTGTTCATAATCAGAATTTAGGGGTATTTTGAGCAAGTTACGAAATTACTCCAGAACCTACCAATTCGTCATCTATATAAAACGCTGTAAATTGTCCTTCTGTTATTGCACTTTGAGGTGTTTCAAAATGAACATACAGTCCGTTTTCATACTTATATAGCATTGCATTCTGCAAGGGTTGACGATATCGAATTCGAGCTTTAATTGCTAATGAAGCCCCATTTTCTAAACACATATCTTCTCTAACCCAATGAATTTCATCATTTGCAATAAACAATGCACTTCTGAATAAACCTGGATGTGTACTCCCTTGACCTGTGTAAATAATATTATTTTTTACATCTGTATCAATAACAAATAAAGGTTCTGGTGTACCTCCTACTGCTAATCCTTTACGTTGTCCTTTTGTAAAATAATGTGCCCCCTGATGTTTCCCAACTATTTTCCCATCATTGGCATTATATTCATATTTCTTAGCTGAAAAAGATATTTCTTCTTCTTTATTCGAAAAAACAGGTGTTGCTACATTATACATTGGATTATTAGCTGGCACTTCAATAATCACTCCTTCTTTGGGAGCTAACTTTTGTTGTAAAAAATCTGGCAGTCTAACTTTACCAATAAAACATAATCCTTGAGAATCTTTTTTATCAGCTGTTACTAAATCTTGCTCTGCTGCTATTTTTCTTACTTCTGGTTTAGTCAATTCCCCTATTGGAAACATTGCTTTTGACAGTTGCTCTTGGGATAATTGGCACAAAAAATAGGATTGATCTTTATTTCCATCTACCCCCGCTTTTAACTGATAAATTTCTTTACCATTTTCTTTTATTTCTCCTTTTCTACAGTAATGCCCAGTTGCTACATAATCCGCTCCTAAATCCAATGCTATTTTTAAAAACACATCAAACTTTATCTCTCTATTACACAATACATCTGGATTAGGAGTACGTCCAATCTCGTACTCTTTAAACATATAGTCCACAATACGATCTTTATATTCAGCAGAAAGATCTACCGTTTGGAAAGGGATGCCTAATTTTTCAGCAACTAACATTGCATCATTACTATCATCCAACCATGGACATTCATTAGATATTGTTACTGTATCATCATGCCAATTTTTCATAAACAATCCAATTACCTCATAACCTTGTTCCTTTAACAAATATGCAGTGACGCTTGAATCAACTCCTCCTGACAAACCAACTATTACTCTTTTCACGTGTATTTATTATTATTTTTTTAAGTCAAATGGAAATCAATCTTAATTATTCCATAAATGAAAAACATACTTAATACGTTTATTTCATTTTTTATGACGTTTTTTTTTGAAAGTGCAAAGTTACGAATAAAAAAAAGCCCAAAAGGCTTTTTAATATTGTTCGCTAATTATACTTTTATTTTATTATTTCCCCTTCTTTTTAGCAGGGTTATCAGACAGAGTATAATCTTTCTTTTTCACTAACTTCCCATTTTCATAATACTTCCAAACCCCTTGTGGTTTATCCATCTTATATTTTCCTGTTAACGATTTTTTCCCAGATTTATCATACTCAACAAATTGACCATTAGTTTTTCCATGAGTAAACATATATTCGCTTGTTAATTTCCCATTTGGTGCATATAATATTTTTTTCCCATGTAACAGATCATTTTTAAACTCTTGAGTTTGCAACACTTTCCCGTCCTCATAATATGAAGTTTTTATTCCGTTCAACTTACCGTTTACATACTGTTCATTTTCTATTAAAACACCTGTATTTCTTTCATACGATGACCATTTACCTATACGTTGTTTACCTCTCATTTTTCCTTCAGATAGAAACACACCTCTTGAAGTATAATATTTCACTAATACAATATCAGAACCAGCTGTATACTCTTTAATACATGAAGGGTGCTTTCCCTTTGGTTCTTTATGAAAAAACTCAAATACACCTATCTCTTCACCATGATTAAACTGTCCATGATATCGAAGATTCTTAGTACCTTCATAATATTTTTCCCATTTCCCATGACGCTTCCCTGCCTCATCAAAAGTATTTATTTTTTGTCCAAAAACATTTGCCATAAAAAATATAGCTATCAGTAGGATTGATTTTTGCATAGTGGTTTTTAATTGTTTTTTTTAATAACGCAATTTACTACTATTTAACATAGCAAAAAAGCTGCCAAAAAAAAATGGCAGCTTTTGAAATTAAAATATAAACTAGCATTAACTAACGTACCGATATAATTTTTTTCATAGTACTCTTATCCCCAGCACTTACTTTTATAAAGTACATTTGATTCGAAAAAGTTCTATAATCTAAACTTAAATCGGTAACTTTATGATAATAAATATCGTCATCCGTTACAGATTTCACTAATCTACCTCGTATATCAAACACTTGAATTGTCGCTTCTGAATCACTATCAATTTCGTATTTAATTTTTACTGTATCTACAAAAGGTACAGGGTAAATAGTAAATATTGGTTTATCATCTGTCAATCCAGCTACTACTTTATCATAAACTGTTTCTGAAACTAACACTCTACATTCGTCAAATGCGTTATTAATTACATCTACGGCCTCAGTAATATTTGAATAAGATAAACTTCCGATATTATTACCTCCTAATGCATCATTTGCCAAATTAAATAACCCTTGAATGGTATTTGAATTATTCGCATCTAAATACGAAATAACATTACCTGGAATTTTAAACATTTGAACTGTATTTTCAAGATATTCCTCTGAACCACATTCTACAGTAGCTGCTGTATAGAAATTTTCTTCCAATTGATGATTACCTAATAATCCATCTGCATGTAAATTAAAATACAACGTCATCGTTTGACTTAATAAATTATTTTTAATTTTACCCCATCTTGGCGCCTTATTAACTAAAGGAACATTATCCCAAGTTGCTGATAAATCATACGTTGAATATCCTTGTAATTCATTTGAAGGACCACCTCCTGGCAACATTTTAAATATATTGTCATTTTGTATATCTCCTAAAAATAAACTAAAATACTTACCGGTATTCTTATCACCGAAATCAAATCTCCCTCCAGAAGCATTTAATGCTCCTAGCATTATATATTTGGCATTTACTAGTTGATCTTCTGGTATACAAGCTAACCCTCCTGGATTACCATAGAATCCTTGAGTATAACTACAAGATGCTCTAGGCAACTCTGGGCCTGGCTCAGTAATAGTAACCTCACAGGTCGTTTCACATCTTGAACTATCAATTACTGTTACCACATAAGTACCTGCTGATAATCCTATTGCTTGTGCTGTTGTTGCCCCGCCTGGGCTCCATAAATAGGTGTAATCTGGAGTTCCTCCACTTGGTATTACTGTGGCAACTCCATCGCTTCCGCCATTAGTACTTACTGGAATATCTTCTATTATTTCACAACTCAACATATCTGGTTCACCTACAATAACCTCTTCTTCAGTAACACAACCATTAGCATCAGTAACTTCAACACTATAGGTTCCTGCGGACAATTCACTTAAATCCTCAGTCGTTTCACCTCCAGGACTCCATAAGTAAGTATAAGGAGAAGTTCCTCCAGTTATCGTTAAATCAATACTACCATCTGATGCGCCGTAACAACTACAATATGTCGTTGCTCCTTCAGCTTCTGCCGAAGCTTCCAGTACTACTGGTTCGTCAATCCTAACATTACAAGTTGTTTCTGCTAGAGAATCATCGGTTACTGTTACCGTATGTAATCCTTCTTTTAAACCTATAGCTGTCTGAGTATTTTCTCCATTACTCCAAGAATATTTATATGGTGGCACTCCACCTTCTGCAGTTACTTTTGCAGATCCATCCTCTCCTTCATAACAAGTTACATCACTGTTTTTTGCTACTATACATCGTAATGCATTTGGAAGACATTCTATAATAACCTCACAAGTGGTATAACATCCAAAGTAATCAGTTACTGTCACACTATGAGCACCAACATTCAAACTTGTTGCTTGAGCAGTAGTTTCCTCATTATCCCATAAATAAGTGTAAGGAGAAGTTCCACCATTTGGTGTTACTGTTGCTACTCCATCGCTTGCATCATGAGCACTTGCTGGGCTATCTTGTATTATTTCACAACTCAACATTCCTGGTTCATTAATGATTACTTCTTCTTCTGTAGTACATCCATTAGAATCAGTTACTACTACACTATAGGTTCCTGCGGACAATTCACTTAAATCCTCAGTCGTTTCACCTCCAGGACTCCATAAGTAAGTATAAGGAGAAGTTCCTCCAGTTATCGTTAAATCAATACTACCATCTGATGCGCCGTAACAACTACAATATGTCGTTGCTCCTTCAGCTTCTGCTGAAGCTTCCAGTACTACTGGCTCATCAATCCTAACATTACAAGTTGTTTCTGCTAGAGAATCATCGGTTACTGTTACCGTATGTAGTCCTTCTTTTAATCCTGTAGCTGTCTGAGTATTTTCTCCATTACTCCAAGAATATTTATATGGTGGCACTCCACCTTCTGCAGTTACTTTTGCAGACCCATCATCTCCATCATAACAGCTTACATCACTGTTTTTTGCTACTATACATCGTAATACATTAGGCTCAGTTATGGTAATTTCACAAAGTGTTTCACATCCAAAATAATCGGTTACAGTTACCGTATAGGTATCTGCTGATAACCCCGTTGCTTGAGCTGTTGTTGCTCCCCCTGGACTCCATAAATACTCATAGGGTGCAGTTCCACCAATTGGAGTTACCGTTGCTATTCCATCATTTGCGCCGTTAGAACTTACTGGGCTATCGTGAGTTATTTCACAACTCAACATTCCTGGCTCACCAATAGTTATTTCTTCTTCTGTTGTACATCCCTTAGCGTCTGTTATTGTTACACTATAGGTTCCCGCCAATAAACCACTTAAATCTTCTGTTGTAGCTCCATTACTCCATAAATAGGTATAGTCTGGTGTTCCTCCAGTTACAGTTAAATCAATACTACCATCTGAACCTCCATAACAACTACAGCTTATTACTGCCCCCCCAATTGCGGAAGCTTCTAATACATCTGGTTCTGTTATCATTATGGTACAACTAGTCACTTCTTGATTAGTATCGGTTACGGTTACTGAATGTAATCCTGCATTTAAACTTGTAGCTGTCTGAGTGCTTTCTCCATTATCCCATAAATATGTATATGGTGTTGCTCCGTATGAGGCAGTTACTGTTGCTGACCCACTAGAATCTCCTTTACATAATACATGATTATTGAGTTCAACACTACATATTAATTCATTAGGCTCTGTAATAGTAATTTCACATGTTGTCTGACAATTTAAATCATCAGTTACTGTTACCGAATGTACTCCTGCAGTTAAATTTATAGCAGTTGCAGTAGTTTCACCATTATCCCATAAGTAGGTATAAGGAGCTTTTCCGCCTTCTGCTACTACTGTTGCTACTCCATCATTTCCTCCATTACTACTGCATGGACTATCTTGAACGATATTGCATATTAATAAATCAGGTTGAGATATTGCAGTAGATTGTTCTACCTCACAACCATTAGCATCAGTTACAACCACACTATAAATACCTCCTGGTAATTCAACAGGGTCTTCAACCGTTTCTCCATTACTCCATAAATAAGTGTATGGCGGCGTCCCCCCAGTTACTGTTAAATCTAATGTTCCGTTTGTATCACTATTACATGTAAGATGTCCACAACTTATTTCAGCTTTTAACTTATCTGGTTGATTAATTCTTGCACTATTCTCAGCTGTACAATCTCTAGCATCAGTTATTTTCACAGAATACAATCCTGCCGATAAATCACTAATATCTTTTGTTTTTTTTCCGTTACTCCATAAATATTTATATGGTGGAGTTCCTCCTAATACAGTTAAAATTATTTTTCCATCAGAACCATTATGGCAACTCACATGAAAACGTTGCGTGCTTGATGTTATAATTGATTGCTCCGTTACGGCTACTTCTGCTGAAACCTCAGGACAAGTATTTGTTGCCGAAAAAGTATAGGTATAGGTTCCTGCACCTCCTAAAGGAAGTGGTGACCATACTCCTCCTGATTCTGGACTTCCATTCAATGAACCAAATAGTTCATCTGCGGTCACAATACTATCAAAACAAATTATTAGACTACCATTTGTTCCTGGATCTTTGGCTCGTTCTATGTTTACTGTCGCTATACTTTCATCATCTATACAAGGACTTGTTCCTGTTAAAAGATATTTAAATGTACTTGTTGTTGCTCCTAAAGCTGGTGTAAATGTTCCTGCTCCTGAACTAAATGTTCCTCCTGAACCAGTAAGTCGAGTCCAAGCTCCACCAGATTCTTCTCCACTAATTAAACCAAATAAATCTATTGAAGACACACTACTATCACAAACAGTAGTATTTCCATCTCCTCCTGCATCTGGTTGAGCATTAATATTTACTGTCGCTATACTTTCATCATCTATACAAGGACTTGTTCCTGTTAAAAGATATTTAAATGTACTTGTTGTTGCTCCTAAAGCTGGTGTAAATGTTCCTGCTCCTGAACTAAATGTTCCTCCTG
>Ga0209292_1001394_pt1 | contig 29642 bp, 21 predicted proteins | sample GOMGulsemesocosm_2_FD_184634 | JGI IMG/M metagenome (GOLD analysis project Ga0209292, IMG submission 184634) | Methane-oxidizing microbial communities from mesocosms in the Gulf of Mexico - GOM9C Gulf of Mexico (SPAdes) (version 2) | ecosystem: Environmental > Aquatic > Marine > Cold seeps... | reverse complement strand
ACACATCAGGCCAAGGTTTGCCTTTCGCTACCTGCTGCGATGAGGTGATGGCATCAAAATAGTGACGCACCCCTAACGCATCGAGAATCACAGGGATCAATTGAGAAGGAGAATTGGTTGCCAAACCAATTTTTAGGCCCTGTTCACAGCAAAGCTTAAGTACGGATTTAACGCCGGGCTTGGCCTCACCTTTTTGTTTAACCAAGCTTTCGACTCTATCAATCACAGCTTGTTCAACCTCAGCTAAAGTCTCATCTTGCCATGGCTGTTGTTGATACCAAAACTGAGTAACTTCTTGGGTTGTCATGGGAGCTGTGATAGCAGTTAACGCGGGGGTTACGCTAACCCCAAGACGACTAAAAACATCATACTCAGCCTCTTGCCACAAGGGTTCAGAATTAAACAATAAACCATCCATATCAAAAATTGTCGCTGTGATCATACGCTTTATTTGCTCCTATTCTTTAGGTGAATATTAAGGGCATTATCCGCTTCATGTGCTTTCTGACCGCTAGCGAAACAGCATCTTAATATAGGGGCTGAACTTTATCCTTAAAACGGGCTCTTAAACAGCAAGAATAAAATTTCACCCCCATCGACTGATTATCAAGCGTTAAGGACATAAAATGCAGATCGAACACCTAACACCCCATATTGGTGCCATGATTCATGTGCTTGATTTAGCCCAATGTTCAGACACTGAATTTGAGCAGGTGTATCAGGCTTGGTATCAAAATGGGGTGATCTTTCTGCCCAAGCAAAGACTCAGCCCAGATGATCACCTCAGGGTAGCGGCCCGTTTTGGCGAACTGGCCCCTGTGCATCCGTTTTTCCCCCATGTCGCAGACGCCCCTCAAATTAGCATGATAGAAACGGTACGAGGCAAACCGCCCCTTGAAAGTTTTTGGCATACGGATCTCACATGGCAAAAGCGCCCTTCTAAAGCTTCTTTATTACATGCTCAGCATTTACCCCAAGTGGGAGGCGATACGATTTGGTGTGATATGCGCTCGGTATTCAACGCCTTGCCTGAGGCTGAAAAGCAGTATTTACGGGCGTTAAAGACAATCCATGCATTACATGCATTTGAAAATATTGCAGAGGATGAGGTCAATGCAGATTGGCACAAAGACGTGATAAAAACGGCTGCCGCTAACCCGCCAGTCGAACACCCTATGGTGACAAAACTGCCTGAAACCGGTGAAGAGGTTCTCTTTATTAACGAGCAATTCACCCGCTTTGTGGTTGGTTTAGACGATACAGCAAGCCGCGAGTTATTGGATAAATACTTTGCTTTAGCCAGACAGCCTGAATTTCAAGTGCGTTTTAAGTGGCAGGTGAATACCTTAGCCATTTGGGATAACCGCAGCACCCAACATTATGCGGTAATTGATTATGGAGATACCCCAAGAAAGTTACACAGAGTAACTGTTTATTAGGTTTCTAAACAGACGACGCAAAAACACATTGAAGGGACACTAATACCTTTCGATATCTTCAGGGTAATCGATATCAAAAAGCGCATTGTCCATTTGAAGCAAATTTAGCTTACCTTGCGCTGACATCAAGAGTGCTTTGGCCCCATTTTTACCCACTAATGCCTTCAGATCAGCAAACAAGTGTTGTGGAAAAACAGCCGGCACGCCGGCTTTAGTGCCATAAAAGGCAGCACTGATATGTTTGCCATCAAAGCTACCGATTAATTTTGTCAAATCATCGGGCGTCACTTTTATCTGATCGGCTAAGGTAAACATAATCGCATCATATTCATTTAACCCATCAATGACCTCAGCCGCTTTTGCGATAGAAGAACCCAAGCCCAATTGCCATTGCGGGTGAGAGATAACACTAACATGAGCGTTAATCTGTGCTTCTATCTCACCCTGATACGCCCCGAGTACCACAAAAGGCGTTGATTTTGCGACCTGGGTTAAACTGGCTAAACTGTGCTGAATGACAGCTTGTCCATCGACGTTAGCAAGCTGTTTACAGCGACCAAAACGACTGCCATTACCTGCCGCTAGTAATACATAAGCAATCTTCATTAACTGGCTATCCTCGTTTCTTCATTTTGCTCATGCTGTGAAACCAGCTTACTTTGATGCAATACGCTATGGCACTGAGCTAGAATCGACAAGGCGATACTTTCTGGTAATTGGCCACCTATATCAAACCCTGCGGGTGAGGCAACGGGCGACATTAGTTTAGATTGCTCCAAGTTAGCTAACGCCAACACCTGCTTAAATCTGTGTTCTGGCCCTAACATGGCCATGTAATCAATCCCTATTACTTGTGCGCTTGTTAAGGCTTTGGCATCTATCTCCATGCTATGGGACATAATCACCATGGCATCGACCCCTTGTTTAAGGAGATACTCAGACAAAGGTTCACCTAACTCATTAAGAATTACATCCACATTGGGAAAATGCTTGGCTCTTGCATGACTCGGCCTTGGATCCGCGAGAGCGACTGTCCAACCCATCTCTTTGGCCATATTCACCAAGGGTTTTGCATCCACACCACCGCCCACAATCAGTAAATGAGGCTCAGGAGAAATAGGTTGCACTAACCATTCTTCATCACCTCGATTTTGTAAGCTGACCTTATGAAAACGCCTATCTGATAAGGTTTCAAAATAGGCCTGATTGGCATTAATTTTTTGATGATACAAACCCTGCTGACGATTCTCTAGGGCCCTTAACATGTCACCAAGACCCAGATCATTCGCCTTAGTCAGTGGTTGCAACATGATATAGACCTTACCACCGCAGCCTATGCCCAATTGATAAGACCAATCGTCTTCATCGGTGGCATCATAACTTAGTAACAGTGGCTTGCCCCATTGCATTACTTTTCTGGCGTTGCGGACAATATCAGCTTCTAAGCAGCCTCCACTTAATAAACCATGCTGCTCGCCTCGACTGTTTATCAGGGTCAAGGCCCCCGCTTTTCGATAGCAGGAACCCTGTGTTTTATAAACTGTCCCTAGCACCCAATCAGTCTCTTCTCGACCCTTATGCCATGCTTTAAGCATGGCCGTCAGTTGATTGTCCATAGGGTGCTCCCTCAGCTAAATGTAAAGCCGGCTTTTGTCATAGGAAGATCTGTAATACGCACACCCGTAACCGCATAAATTGCATTGGCAATGGCGGGGCCAGTTGGCGGCACTGCAGGCTCTCCCACACCGGTTGGTGCTGCATTGGAACGCACAATTTCAACCTCAATCTCTGGCATATCTGCATAACGGGTTGGCAAGTATTGCGGGAAGTTAGCTTCAACGACTTCACCTTTATCAAGGGTAATCTCGTTACGCATTATGGCGCCTAAAGCAAAACCTGCACCGCCTTCCATTTGCGCTTTAATCACATCTGGGTTGATCGCTACCCCACAATCCACCGCAATATGAAGTTTATTAACATGGACTTTTTTAGCGTTAACACTGACATCCGCCACCACAGCAACATAGGTGTTAAAGGAGAAGTGAGACGCAAAACCACGCGTATCGCCTTTTTTCCAATTTGCCATATCACGCGCTGTTTTAATAATGTTAGCCATTCTTTGACCTTTGGCATCCGCCTGATCAAGGTGACTCAATCTGAGTTCGATTGGGTCGCGTTTAGCTTCAGCTGCGACCATGTCCATCAAGCTTTCCATCACAAAGGCAGTATGAGAGTGTCCAACCGAACGCCACCAAAGCACAGGGATCACAGATTTAAAGTCGCTTACACCCAGTGACATTTTAGGTACTTGGTATAAGGTATCCGATAGCCCTTCCACACTGGTGTGATCGACACCATTGTGAACCACCATGGCTTCAAACGGTGTGCCCTTCATAATAGGCTGAGCAGCAACCTGATGATCCCAACCTAATAGCTGACCCTCTGCATTCAAGCCAATTTTGGCTCTGTGCATAGACATAGGACGGTAATAACCACCACGGATATCGTCTTCACGGCTCCACACAAGTTTGATCGGCGTTTGGCTACCATAGGCTTTAAACGCTAGCGCAGCTTCCACATGGTAATCTGAGCTCATATTAGCGCGTCGGCCAAAAGAGCCACCCGCATAAAAGGTTTTTACTTCAACTTGTGCTTGTTTAAGACCCAGTACATAAGCAATCACGCCTTGTACTAAGCTTGGGCCTTGGCAGCCATCATGGAATCTGACGCCATTGCTTGTCGCCTCAATAACACAATTAAGCGGTTCCATTGGCGCATGGGATAAAAATGGAAATTGAAAGTCGGCTTCAACAAGATGCTCTGCGTCTTTCATGGCATCTTTGGTGGCGTCTTTAGTCGTTGGCAAGCCACTAAACATAGCAGGTTCATCGACTAACCTTTTGTATTCGGCACGCATTTCGTCTGTACCACGGGTTTCTGCAGCAGAGAAATCCCAGCTTACTTTTAGAGCATCTCTTGCTTTAAAAGCGGCCCAAGTATTTTTTGCATAAACCGCAATACCGGCTTTATTAGCGAGGGTTTTAGCATCGACAAAACCTGCGATTCCCTTAGCGTCATCCAGGTTGAACGAATTTACCTTACCACCAAACTTAGGCGAACGATGAATCGCCACATAAAGCATGCCAGGCAATTTAACATCCATAGCAAACATGGCTTGGCCATTGGTTTTCGCTTTTGAATCCTTGCGCGGTAATTTAAGTTTACCAATCAGATTAAACTGATCAGGCGTCTTAGTGCTGGGTTTCTCAAGCGGTGTAAGAGACATCGCCTCTTTTATGAACTCACCAAAATGGGCGGTTTTATTGCCGGCACTGATGACACCGTTACGAATGCGAACCTGAGTTTGCTCGATACCCCATGCAGCACTCGCCGCTCTGACCAGTAAGTCTCTCGCCATGGCACCCGCTTCACGATATTGCATGTAAGAGTTAGCTATGGCGGTAGAGCCACCCGTTACTTGAGCGCCTAAAAATAGGTTTTTATAACGAATACCATCGGCTGGGGCGAAGTCTATTTTCATTTTTTCCCAGTCAGCATCCAACTCTTCCGCCACTAGGGTTGTCAGACCCGTCGTTGTGCCTTGGCCCATTTCAAAATGCTTGATAACAACCGTGATTTCGCCCTCTTGGTTAATGCTAACAAAGGGGTTTACCACTATGTCAGCAGAACCCATCGCTAATAAACCATTTGAATTTAAGCCAAGCATCATCACAGCCGAACCTGTCGCAGCGGACTTTAAAAAGCCACGTCTTGATATATTCTGAGTCATATTAAGCCTCCAAGTTTTTTGCGGCAGTTTTGATCGCGTCTTTAATACGCACATAGGTTGCACAGCGACAGACATTACCTTGCATGGCCGCTTCTATTTCGGCATCGGTTGGGGAAGGATTTTGCGTTAATAAACCCACCGCTGACATGATTTGACCTGATTGACAGTAACCACATTGCACCACGTCTTTTTCATTCCAAGCCGCTTGTACCACTTGTGCGGTTTTGTCTGCCAAACCTTCTATCGTGGTGATTTCACTTTCACCTACTGCATCAATGGGAAAAGAGCATGAACGAATTGGCGCACCTTGAAAATGTACCGTACAGGCGCCACAAGCCGCCACACCGCAACCAAACTTGGTACCGGTTAAATCCAGTTCATCACGAATGACCCACAATAAAGGAGTGCCGGGTTCAGCCTCAACGTCCTGTGCTTTTCCATTAATGTTTAGTGTGTATAACATATCTTCTCCCATGCCTATTTGACTCAACGTCACCCGAACCTGCCCGTTCTTTCATCTTGGTGATAGTGAATATCTGTCTATTATGTGAAATACCTGCGCTTGCTTTAGGGTTTATTCAAAGCGAAAAGCACAATAAAACTGGCTTAATACTAGAGATTTTAATGAGAGAGAACGTATCAATTACTCTAAAACACCTGCCTAATTCTCCAACGAGATTGAATCTGATGTGATTATCTCTTACAGTTCGACTATCACTTCTTATCCTGATTGCGAGTAAAAGTTAATCCATATGAACCTAGAAGAGCTGTTAGACGTAGCGACTAAATATTTGAATTATAAGGAAATTGAGGACAATCAGGTGCTAGAGCCTATGCCCAACTTCTTCCTTCATCAGTCAAAAAAGCCGACTCAGTTAAATGCTTGTTTCTACCACCCTATTGCTTGCATCATTCTACAAGGCAGTAAAGAAGCCATTATTGGAGACGAGAAAATATCTTATAGTGCGGGTATGTCTTTAATTGCCAGCCATAGCGTACCGGCATTCTCCCGAATTGTTGAGGCCAGCAAAGAAGCGCCTTATATCGGCTTAGCCATTTGTCTTGATCTGGGTATTTTACGCAGTTTGCAGAATGACATTGGTGAGTTAGCTATTCTAGAAAACACCTTCAAACCCTTAAATACAGGTCAGTCGAGTGATGCTTTAATTGATGCAATGGGGCGTTATTTTGCCCTGCAGGGAAACCCCTTAGAAATGAAAGTGATGGGACCCCTTATTTTAAAGGAAATACACTTCTTACTACTTAAGGCTTCAAACGGCGATATGTTAAGGCATTTAACCGGACAAGATAGCCATGTCAGTAAAGTGACACAGGCCATCGACCTTATTCGAAGTCACTATAAAACAACCTTATCCGTGCCTGATTTGGCCAAAAATGTGGGGATGAGTACGTCCTCTTTTTACGACCACTTTAAGCAAGTCACCAGATCAACCCCTTTGCAGTACCAAAAGGAATTAAGGCTAATTGAAGCCCAGCGGCTGATTCGTGAAGAGAATGCACCGGTTTCGACCGCCGCCTTTGAAGTGGGTTATGAAAGCCCCACCCAATTTAGCCGCGAATACTCCCGTAAATTTGGCAAAACACCGAGACAAGATTTAACGCTGACCATATAAAAATAGCATAATGTTTCTTGCAAGAGCCTTTGGCAGCAGGCTCTTACGCCAGCACACTCTTATCCAATATACCTTTATTGATCATCTGGCTTAATAACGCGCGGCTTTTCTCTCTCAGCCTGTCTCTTAATAACCTGACCGCTGGTGAGATAGATTGGCGGCTGGGGCAGATGAGCCAAAGCTCGGTTGGAGTCGGTTGAAACTCAGGCATCAAGGTCACCACCCTATCGGCTAGCAGGTCTGAGGCCATGTCCAAGCTAGATTTGGCGGCGATCCCTTTACCTGCCACACACCAACGTCTTACGAGATCACCATCATTAGAAATACGATTGCCCTTTACCTTAATTTTTAGCGCTTTGCCCTGATGGGTAAAAGGCCAAACATCATGCACCACATCATTGAGCTGATAATGCAGGCCGTTATGCCCTGCAAGCTCTTGCGGATGCTTGGGCGTACCGTGTTTTTCTAAATAATCCGGAGTGGCACAAATTAATCTGGGTACATTACAAATTTTAAAACCATAAAAATTGGCATCATTAGGAAAGCCGTAACGCAGGGCAATATCCACTGAATCCCGATAAAAATCGATATTGGAATCACTGATGTTTGATCTCAGACTTAATAAGGGATAATCATCCATAAACTCGTCAAGCCAAGGCGTCACTAGGTTGCGCCCTAAATCTGATGACACAGCTATACGTAATTCACCTTCGATAATGTCTAATTCTTCTTTTATATTTTGTTTGGCTTGAGACAAAATTTGCAGCGCTTGCTCGCATTGGGGCAGGTACTTCTCGCCAGCACTGGAAAGCCTTAATTGGCGAGTAGTACGAATGAACAAGGGCATACCCAGTTCGGCTTCGACTCGTTTAAGGGCGGCACTGGCGGTGCCGGTACGCATATCTAAGCTGGTTGCCGCGGCTGTGATACTGCGAAACTCCGCCACCTTAAGCACCACGTGAAGGTCTTCTAAAAGCATATTATCCAATATTTTTAGTAAATGTTTCGATTATTATGCTGTTTATTTAGTATTTAGCAATCTCTATTATGAGCTTCATCAGCTAACGAGATGACAAGCCGTTTACTTCCATTCGTTAGCTAAGCCTCTTAGTAAAATACAAAATTTAGGAATGAATGTTATGAAAGCAATCGGTTATCTCAGCAATTTACCCATTGACCATGTTGAATCTCTTATCGATATCGAACTGGATCAACCTACCGCTCAAGGTCATGATTTACTGATCAAGATTGATGCGATTGCGGTTAATCCGGTCGACACTAAAATCCGCCAGAATGTACCTTCAAGCACGACAAGTCATAAGGTCATTGGTTGGGATGCCGTGGGTGAAGTGATCGCCGTGGGTGACAAGGTCAGTCAATTTAAAGCCGGTGACAAGGTGTTTTATGCGGGTGATTTGAATCGTCAGGGCAGCAATGCTGAGTTCCAACTGGTTGATGAACGTCTTGTTGGTTTAAAGCCTAAAAGCTTAAGCAATGCTGAGGCCGCTGCCCTGCCTTTAACTGCCATTACCGCATGGGAGTTATTATTTGACCGCCTTGGTATTCAGATGCAAACACCTGATATCAAAGCTCAATCTAAAGAAATTATTTTAGTTGTGGGTGCCGCCGGTGGTGTGGGTTCTATTTTGATTCAAATTGCCAAAGCCATTAGTGGCGCGACCATTATCGCCACAGCATCACGTGAATCATCACAAACTTGGGTCAAGGAATTGGGCGCTGATTATGTAATTGATCACACTCAAGACCTAGAAACACAAATTGAAGCCTTAAATATTGGCTCTGTTACCCATGTTGCCAGCCTTAATGGTACTCAAGAGTATTTTGATGCTTATATCGAACTGCTCGCACCGTTCGGAAAAATTGCACTCATTGATGATCCAGCCAGCTTAGATGCGGTGAAAATGAAACGTAAAAGCTTGTCGTTACACTGGGAGTTTATGTACACCCATTCCATGTTTCAGACTGCTGATATGAACAAACAGCACCTTTTATTAAACCGTGTTTCTGATCTTGTCGACCAAGGTTATATCCATACCACGGTCAATCAGAACCTTGGTGCTATCAATGCTAACAATCTTAAAGCGGCTCACCAGGCAATAGAGTCTGGCCAGTCAATCGGAAAAATAGTGCTGGAAGGTTTTTAAAACCACTAACACTCACAGTAATACCCTCATTTAACATTTATAGTAAAGGAACATAGTCATGGCTAAATTAACCATAGTTGCCAATATCAAAGCAAATGAAGACAAAATCGAGCTTGTTAAAGCCGAGTTGTTGAAATTAATCGAAATCACTCGTGCTGAAGAAGGCTGCATTAACTACGACCTTCACCAAGATAACGAGAACCCTGCTCACTTCATGTTTTATGAAAACTGGGAAACGCGTGAATTATGGCAGACACATATGGGCAACCAACATTTGCAAGACTATATGGCGGCAACCGACGGTGCTGTGGCTGAGTTCATCCTAAATGAGATGACTCATATCGACTAGTATGAATAAAAACCTCCCTTGGTTAATGCCAAGGGAGGTTTTTTTGCAAACGTTATAAACAAGAATCGCGATAACTATCATCAAGGTCAAGGGGCAAAGGGTGGCGGTTGATACCAATCACCCTGGGTGACAGGCGCAATATGCCTGTCAATATACAAGCTCATGCACAAGCCAACAATGCACAAAATTAATGTAGAAAACCCTCATCTCATTAACAACTACATGAGGGTCGAGTACAGGGGTTAACCTAGCGCCAATTTATACCCATGTCGCCCATTTCCTTTCACGTTATAAAGCGCTACATCAGCGGCTTTAAACAAGGCCTCGACACTATCACCATGTATGGGGTAAATCGCGCCACCAATACTGGTCCCTATTTTCAACAGTCGATTTTCAAATACGATGGGAGCCTCAAATTGTTTGAGGATTTTATCGGCACAGGCCTCTAATTTTTTCGCGTCATGGGCATCTTGTAACATGATAATAAACTCATCACCACCGACCCTAGCGACCAAATCACCCGTTCGAATTTGTGAGCTCAACCTTTTTGCGACCTCTTCTAACACGGCATCACCAGCTAGGTGTCCATGATTATCATTTACCTCTTTGAAAAAATCTAAATCAACCCAGAGAATTGCAAACTGACGGCCAGAAAGACGACCCTCTTGCAATAGATTTTCTAGCTCTTGATTGAGCATGATACGGTTGGGCAGTTGCGTCAGAGGGTCATGGTAGGCTTGATGAATAATACGAAGCTCTATGAGTTTTTGTTGGGTGATGTCTTGATTGGTACCTAATAAACGTACACTTTTACCTTGTGCATCAGACTTGATGCCCACATGGGTTGAAATATAACGTTCAACCCCACTGGGTAAAATGATGCGAAACTCATAATTAAAATCGATTCCGCCTTTAATACCTTCTTCTGTTGCCAGCAAGGTGCTTTCTAGATCATCAGGATGAACCAAGCCTTCGAATAACTCACGGCTAGGTTCAATATCAGGGTTTACATCAAAAATGCGGTAGGTTTCATTAGACCAGATTTGCTTATTAGTCATCAGGTCCCAATCCCAACAGCCCAAATTTACCAGGGATTGAGCCGCTTTAAGGCGCTCTTCGCTTTCACGTAAGGCATGCTCGGCGCGTTTTTGTTCAGTAATGTCTTGGTTGGTGCCTAAAACTCTGACCTTATCGCCATTATCATCTTTCTCAAAGGTAAGGTGGGAATAGATATAACGCTCTTCCCCGTTTGGTCGTACAATTCGATAGCCATAGGTGATATCTTCATCTTGTTTAAGACCTTCAGCTAACTTCTCTTTCACATAATTTAGATCGTCCGGGTGAAGGAGGGATTCAAATAACTCCCGAGTAACAGGCACGCCTAGTTCAACACCCAGAATTTCGTAAGTTTTGTCTGACCAAGCTTGTTCATTTGAGTTGAGATCCCAATCCCATGTTCCTAGTGCCACCAGCTTATAAGCAGCAATCAACCTCTGCTCACTTCTTTTTAGCTTTTTAAGAAGTGCTTCCTCTTCTCGGTTCAACATAATTAAGCCAACATACGTGGAATCTATGAGCTAACTGCCGTTTCTTTGATTTCCTTAGAAAAGCGCAGCGCAGCGCAACGTCCCTAGACCATCATTTTTAGATAAGACGACGATGTTCACTTACCTAACTAAAATCTATTAGGGAACCTGCGATTAAGTCACCTGTTCTCAGTCTTAACAGAAAAAACGTCAATCAAGGCGTCACTTTGATGTAATGTAGGCACCTTTCGAGAAGTGGCAACACTGGGTGACATTTTTTCTGTAAGACCCGTAGGGCGTGGTATAAAAACCTTATCTATAAGTTGAAAGTCTGATCAATAGAATGACTATTAAGTTGCAGCCTTCGCCTTAAATCTCAGGCATTTTATCTACACGCTGAGGCGGGAGGACTTATTTGCAGGCTCCCTAGGTAAGTGTAGTTCAGCTTATTAATATGAAACCTATTTTCATGCACTTAACTTGGCTAATAAATAGTCATTTCGCCCACTTTCTTTCACGCGATAGAGCGCCGCATCAGCATGTTTAAATAAGGTTTCAATATCAACACCATGCTCAGGGTAAATGGCGCCACCAATACTGGCACCCACTTCAAGAGAAATATCATCATGAAATATAGGTTTAAGCAGGGCTTTCAGAATTTTACGGGCCACCGCTTCGAGTCGTTTGGCGTCACCCACATCTTCTAAAACAATCACAAACTCATCGCCACCGACACGGGCCACCAGGTCACTGGCTCGCACTTGGGCGCTCAGCCTTTCTGCAACACTCTTAAGTACTGTGTCACCCATTAAGTGGCCATGGGTATCATTAATTAATTTGAAATAGTCTAAATCTATCCAGAGTATGGCAAAAGGACGTTCATAGAGTAGGCCTTGTTCTAGTGCCAGCTCGAGTGTGTGATTCAGCTTGGTACGGTTAGCAAGCTCGGTTAGCGGATCATGGTAGGCCTGATGGCTAATGAGCATTTCGGCCATTTTTTGGTCAGTGATGTCTTGATTTGTCCCCAACAGACGCACCCTATTACCTCTCTCATCGGACTTAATACCCACATGCGTTGAGACATAACGCACCACGCCGTCGGGCCTTACTATGCGAGATTCAAAGGTAAAATCCACGCCTTCTTTTAATGCATTCGTGGTTAGCTCTACAATATGCTCTCTATCATCCGGATGCGTCAGCTCCTCAAACAAAGCGCGAGTGGCTTCTTCTTTTGGGTCTATGCCAAAAATGCGATAGGTTTCGTGGGACCAGACTTGTTTGTTAGTTTTTAAATCCCAATCCCAACAACCTAAGTTGATCAAAGAATGAGCCGCTTTTAGCCTTTCTTCACTTTCACGAAGTGCAATCTCAGCTAGCTTTTGTTCGGTAATGTCTTGATTGGTGCCCAGAGCGCGTACTTTTTTGCCCTGCTCATCTAATTCGAAGGTAAGGTGAGAGAAGATATGTCGTATTTCACCATCTGGGCGTACCACTCTAAAACCATAAGTAAGGTCATCATTCTGAGCTATGCCGTTGTTAATGACTTTAGTGACATAATCTTTATCATCTGGGTGCAATATAGACTCAAATAGCTCCCTGGTAACGGCTTGACCCGGTTCAAGACCCATTATTTCAAAGCTTTGATCTGACCAACTCTGCTCATTGGTTTTTAAATCCCAATCCCAAGTCCCCAAGGACACTAACTTATAGGCAGCATCTAAACGTTTTTCACTGCGCTTTAGCTTTGTCAGCAGCTTTACATCATGCTTTTCCATCGTATTCCCCCCGTAAATCTAAAAAGTAATGACCTCATCATAAAAAACCATAACTTTGAATACGGTATGCTCTTATGTGTCTTTTAAGGCATTCACTTTTTGTAATTGCTTAGGATTTATTTCAACATAATGACGTTAAGATAACCAGATGTCGTTTTTACAGATGGCAAACAGTATTCAGTTCAACCCCCAAACCATTGATAATATTGAGTTTATTTTACTTTCGGATGGTGATAACCATCCATTTAAATATAAGTAAAAACTAATTTAGAGAGTTTAAAATAGAAGCTAAAGCAAAAACTGAGTAACTTTACCCTGCCCACCTTCACACTCAACTTTGGCATAGGCGCCATTGATTAGGGTTAGGTTGGGCGGCACGTGACCTATGTCCATATCGATTAATACCGGAATGCCTAAGTCAGTTAAATGCCGAGATAAAACCTCATGGTAGGTTAATGCCGCCTTATCATCTGACTTGGGGTAGGCAGAACGCCCAAGTAACACACCATCAACATGATCAAATACCCCTTTAAACTTCATCGATAAAATGCTTCTAGTTAGATTGGCTGGGGCCATTTCGACATTTTCTAAATAGAGAAGAACAGCGTCATCAAATTGTTGAGAATATGCGTTTAAATCCAGATAAGAGGTATCGAATAAATGCATTAAGGTATCCCAGCAACCTCCGATCAAACGCCCTTCTACCTTATTTCCCTTTTTGGGTTTAACCAGCCATTGCCAGTGTGTTTCCTGATGGGCTTCAAGTATGGCTTCTGGGTTTTTTTCAATGTCTGGCCATTGGTGGCTATGGTGCGTTGACGCACATTGGGTAAAGCTTGAACCTGCGGGTGTAGCAAGGTAATGCAGAGTATTTGCAGTGAGTTTGTTTACCTCATTCGGGGCCAGGTCCATTAAATTCGAACAATGGGCACTGGCCCAGCCGAGTCGACTGGTTAATACCGCGGTTATCGTACTGATATCCGAAAAGCCAAATAACCATTTAGGCTTTGCTTTTTGTAATGCCTCAAAATCTAAAAGTGGTAACAACTCCATGGCAAGCTCGCCACCCCAAGGCGCGGCGATTGCGTGCACAGTATCATCCAAGAGAAATGCCATTAGTTCGGCGGCTCTTTGTGCGGCTGGCGCACTCACGTATTGCTTATTCCCGCGTAAACATTGGCCTTCTTTGATCACAAAACCCTTTGTTTTCAGGCCTTCAATGACATGCTGATAACGAGCTTCGTGTTGCGCTTTGATACCGCCTGAAAACGCAGTGATAGCGATAACACAACCCTGTGTTAAGGGTGCGGGATAATACATAAACCTTCCTTGGTGAAACCAGATTGGTGAGAAATAGCCTTTATATGCGACCTTAATTTAAAGCGGCTTGCTCCCTCATCTTAATATGTTGCAACATATGCTCGCAATATTTTTTGAAAATCAGTTATTTAGAGTTAATACAGAACTTATTTATTGAAGGGAAGCCGCTTGAATACAAGGATTAATAAAAATCACGTCTTAGCTTTGCTTGTATTAATCGGTTCTTTAGGACCTCTGGCAGCTGATGCTTATTTACCCGCACTTTCCCTGCTCACAACATTTTTTCAGGTATCCGATAAGATGCTGAAATTTAGTGTGACAGCTTATTTTGTTGGTTTTGCCGGTGCTCAAATCATTTTTGGTCCACTGTCAGATGCCTATGGCCGTAAAAAAGTGATTCTGCTCGGGATTGCTATCGGTGCTTTCGGCGCTTTTGTCTGTTTTAGCGCTTTAACGATTTGGCAATTTTACCTTGGGCGCTTTATTTTAGGGGTCGGTATGGCATCGGGCATTCCCGTTGCGAGAGCGGTTTTAAAGGACTTATTCAGCGGTAAGTCCTTATCCGAAGCCGCTTCAACCATCAATATGGTATTTGCACTTATGCCTTTTATTACCCCACTTATTGGCGCTTATTTAGCCAGCTATTATCAGTGGCAAACCCTATTCCAATTGGTTCTACTGGCGAGCATTCTGGTATTTATACTCACATTATTGTATTTGCCCGAAACGAATAAACATCTCAACCCCAGTATTTTAAAACCTAAAAATCTTTCAACGGCCTTTATCAATGTGATTAAAGACAGGCAGGTGTTTATCTATGGTTTTTCGACACTTTGTGCATTTGCATGTGCCACGGCTTACATGGTCTCTGCCCCTTTTATTTTTTTAAATACGCTAGGGCTCAGTATGATTGAATTTGCTTGGTTCGCCGGTCTCGTCACGCTCTCTTACATAGTAGGTGGCATAGTGAATAATCAACTGACTAAATATCTGGCACTCGACCGTATTATATTGCTCGCTTTAATCGGTATGCTGCTTGTTGCTATCAGCATCTCCCTCTGTTTAATGATTTGGTCAGTCAATTTAACCCTAATGATTGTGAATGTATTTTTACTTATGCTGGCCTCTCGCATGGTCTTTCCCAATGCATTAGCGGGGGCTTTTACAAGTAAACAAAAAGAGGTGGGCATTATCAGTTCGGTTTATGGTTTGTATCACACTATGGGAGCCATTTTAGCCAGCGCTATAATAGGGTTATTGAGTTTTGATGCCGCGACATCCATGGCGTGGGTGCTCATGGGGTTTAGTACTCTTGGGCTAATAAGCTTTAGTCTGCGAGTAAAACGGCAAACAAGCTTGGATTAATCTTCTTCACTCATTTCATTAGCAGGACTTATTTCGTGTAAATCCGATACATTCGCATTTTCTAAATAGTTTTTTGCCAACCCTTCAGGCAGCGCTTTACTATAATAAAAACCTTGAATCACATCGCAATCTAAATCGATGAGATAGTTGAGCTCATCTTCCTCCTCTACCCCTTCTGCAATAACCTTAAGCCCTAATGCATGAGCCATTAAAATGATGGCAGAGACTATCGATCTAACTGAGGTTTGATGCTTGGCTTCAAAAATAAATTCTTTATCTATTTTTAAGATATCAACCGGAAAACGGCGTAAATAACTCAGTGATGAATAACCTGTGCCAAAGTCATCTAATGAGATACTGACACCTAAGGCTTTGATCCTTCTAAGCACATTGGCATTATCAACTTGGTTCGTCATCAAGGCGCTTTCTGTCAGCTCTATGGTTAAAAAGTGTGCCGGTAGCCCACTGCTAATTAAACTAGTTTGCACCAAATCAAATACATCTTGACGCTTAAACTGAAAGCTTGAAACGTTCACTGAAACTCGACAATTTAATATGCCTAATTGACGCCATTCCTCCGCAACTTGACAGCTTTTAGCCATCACCCAAGTGCCAAGATCAACTATCATCCCCGTTTCTTCTGCTAGGGGGATAAACTCTAATGGTGAAATAATACCTTTGCTTGGATGATGCCAACGAACAAGTGCTTCAAGCCCGTATAAGCATTTGGTTGCAAGACTCACCTGAGGTTGAAAATAGACTGCCAACTCACCTTGTTTGATGGCCTTTCTTAAGGCGTTTTCTCTTTCTATACGATTAGCGATCGCCTTGTTTAGATCATCCGCATAAAACTGAAAGTTGTTTTTTCCCTGCGCTTTAGCGTGATACATGGCGATATCTGCATGTTTGATCAGGTCTTCAATGTTATATCCGTTGTCTGGGTAAATAGTGATGCCAATGCTGGTGGTAATTTGTAGCTGGTGCTCATTAATAAAAAAAGGCACCTGCATGGATTTAATAATACGTTGGGCTATCACACTGGCATCCAGCACTTCTTGTAAACGGGGCAGCACTATGGTGAATTCATCACCCCCAAGCCGCGCTAATATATCGTAATTATCATCATCAATCGGTTCGACACTGTCCTCTTCCTTCATAGGTAAAATAGCATCATCAGCACGTAAACAGCTTTTAACCCGAGAGGAAAACTCTTGTAATAATAGATCACCAACATCATGCCCCAAACTGTCATTAATGATTTTAAAGTTGTCTATATCGAGAAAAAACAAAGCAACTTTGTCCTGACACCTATCTGCTGAAACGAGTGCATTATTCAATAAATAATGGAACATGCGTCTATTGGGTAATCGGGTCAAACTGTCATGATAAGCAATGAAACGAATTTTCTCATTATTCTCAACCAATGACTTAGCCATCTCATTAAAGCCTAACGCTAGTTCGTTAATTTCACTGGATTCCCCTAATTTTACACTGGTTTCAAAATCCCCTTCGGCAATTTTATGGCTCGCCAAAACAAGAGTTTGAATAGGATTAACAACAGAACGGCGCAACAACCCCAGCAGTATAATCAAGGTAATAATAATGGAGGTTAATGTAATAAGGAAAATGGTCAAAGCCAGCTCTTGAGCCTGAATACTGGCTTGTTTTTTATCCACGCTATAGGTTAATTTATAACCAAACAATGTATTCTCTTGCACCTGATAGTAGGCATCATGAAACGCTTCTCCATTGATGTCACCTTGGCCTAATAATGGCTCACCAAATGAAAAGATAGCCTCTCCATTTAACAAACTAAATGAGATATTACTCTGCTTTTCGAACCCTAACTTTTGCAGTTCAGTTTGCAGCCAATTTAAAGAAATAGTGGTACCAATAAAGCCCCTTAAATGCGCTGGCGTATGGTCATCTTCTATACTTAAGTCCCTGAGTATTAATGCTTTAAATAAGTAAAGTGAGGGTTCACCCGTATCCGGGTTGTGTCCAATTATTTGAAAAGTAGCGTCGTTATTAGTATTTAAAAGTGGAAACCAAAAGCTATTCGCCTCTTCTTCTGTCACATTTTTATAACCTGGCATCACCCAATGAGTGTCTTCATAACCATCCGGTAAAATATAACGAATCTCTTGGTAAAATTGGAACACATTCTGATAGCTCTTAAACCTTTCATAAACCCCTCTTTGGTAAAGCTTATAACGCGTGTATTCATCTTCAATTAATGCATAATGACTGACTACCTTGTCACTCGCTAACAACTCTAAATTAGCATTCATCTGAAATAATTTAATATTAATTTGCTGCCTCAGATTGGCCAAATTTATGGTCATACTGCTAAGCAGTTTTTGCTGCTCACTCTTTAATAGATAGCTATAGGCGGTGCCCCCTAAAATTAATAGAGGGACAATAACAAGAGGAATTATGACCAGATTAAACTGCCGTTGTAGTTTCATAATTTAATCTACTAACTGCTGAAATTTTTGATTAAGACGCCTTAACGTCCTAGCTGGAAGCTCATGGAAAAATTCAGATTTCTCCAAAGAGTCCTCATCAGGAAAGACCACTTTGTTTTCTAAAAACTCTTGCTCTAATAAGGCCCTAGCCGCCTTATTTGGTGAGGCGTAATAAACATATTCAGCTAATTTAGCGGCCACATCAGGCCGATTAAGAAAGGCAATAAAAGCCAGCGCGGCGTCTTTTTGTTTAGAGTGCTTTGAGATAGTGAGAAAATCCACCCAGATATTGCTGCCTTCTTGAGGTAAAACATAAATAATATCTTGATGATGCTCCTGTAGCGCCAGCGCATCACCGCTGTACATCATAGCCGCTTGAATATCACCTGATACTAACGATGAGCTTTCATCAAGGTCCACATAATTAAAGCTTGCTACATTAGGTACAACTGTCTTTAACAAGGTAAATGCATCATCAATCTCTGCTTTATCAACGCTATTTAAAGAGTAACCTTTCGCTTTTAATGCTGCTCCAAAGACTTCTCTACCAGAGGTAATAAGGTTAATACTATTTTTTTCAGCTTTACCAAGTGCAAAAAAGTCCTGCCAACTTTCCATTGGTGAATGTACTAAATCTTGTCGATAAGCAATGCCAAGTGTCCCCCAAAAATAGGGAACGGCATAACCTTCAGACTCTGGGTATGAGTGACGCCATTTTTCATCAATATGTGATAAAGATCGAGGCAACTCTTTGGGTAAATGAGCCAACCAATTTTGCTTAACATAGGTTTTTAAGGAAAGGCCACTGGTTAAAATCAAGTCAAAACCGCGACCATTTTTTAATGCAAGCACCTCATCGCGGCCTTCATCAGAGTCATAATATATTTCTTTAACTTGTATACCAGTGATGGCTTCGAATTCGTCTAGAATTTCGGGTGACATATAGTCAGCCCAATTTAAAAAAACCAGAGGGGCTTTTTCTGCAAATGCCATATACGGCATAAAAAAAAGAAAGAGGAAAACTTTTAAACTAAACAGAGAAGATCTCACCGAAGTCATAGGGATTCCTTATCAAAGCTAAGTCCATTACCTTGAAAGTAGATTGAGTGCCAAACATCATAACTCGCTGAATTAAAATATAGATACGAAAGTGAGTGTCTGCAAAAAAACATGAGTGAAATAAAGAATTTAATACAAATAAGGCTGAGTTTAGCTGGCTTAAAAACCGAGAACCCATTGCTAGAGACGCAGTTTCAACCAGTTCCCACGGTCCTCCGTGGGAATTCATATTAAGTAGCTTGGTTACCGGTATCTATTCGTTAATCGAGCTGAAACTCAAATCTATGCATTCCCACGTATAACGTGGGAACGAGAAAAAGTGAGTAAATTAAGTTGAAGTCATAATTTAAGAGAAGTGCCAAGATATCTGATAAGTGAAGACTTATCGGATTTTTTAAATTTATAGAGGAGTTCCGTTGCATGTCCTTGCTAATTAACGACTTCAATAACTGTGAGAAGGATAGTTATAATGTTTTGTCCATGTAAATCCTTATGTAAAACTAAATTAGATCCATGGACGATTCATAATAAAACGCAACTCAATGCGGCGATTTTCTGAATCACTGGTTGGTACAGAATAATCATTTATGGGCTGGTTCGATCCAGCCCCTAAAACCATAAAAATTTTATTACCCGAGCTATTTTTTAGGTTACGTATTTTTTCACTAGTCACTTGCTCATAAAACGCCTTAGCTCGGCTAAAGGATAAATCTAAATTATCAATCTTTTTAGATCGTATGGGAACATTATCGGTATGCCCTTCAATTACAATAGAATCTAGTTGTCCTTTCATATATGGCTGACATATGTTGAAAAAACGCTGCACCCCGCCATCAAGGTAACAAGGCACAAGTGACTCTAAAATCACCTTAATAGATGCAAGGTTGTTAGCTTGTTCAGTTTTAATACTGGCTCCCCCACTTAAAAATGCTACTGACTCTTCTGTAAATGCAATAACACCTTTCTTTTCACTTACCGTATGTGCAACCCCAGCACTTTTCAAAAATTTAGACAGTTTTCTAACAAAATCAGCAGTTAGATAATTTGTATCTCGCATTTGAGAAGATAGTTGATTTTCTTGAGAATGCTTGTCATTAAAATTCAACATATAAGCGACTAAAGCAATGATAAAAAGGAACATCATTCCTGTCATTAAATCTGCAATGGAAGAGTTAATATCAAAAGTTTTTTTAGCCATAGTCTAATTTTTCCAATCTTCATTTGTAGGATTATTAGCTGCTCTTTGATTTGATGTACCTGAGGATTGTCTAACACTCATATTTATTTTAGATTGCCCCATAATAAGTGAATCTAATTGTTTAGATAATATTGAGAAAGAAGTGATTAATTTTTGTGTGATATTAGAATCTTCAATTTTTTCATTCATATGATTCAAAGATTTAACAAAATAATTTTCAAACTTATTTTGATTGATTATCATTTTCTCTAACTGGTTTGATATCGTTGATAAATGAGTAAGCATTTTTTGACTTGACTCAGCATTAGAAGATTCAATATTTTTTAACGTTTCTCGCATCGCTGATGAGTTATTAATATTTATAAGGGGAATTTTGTTATGTAGTAATTCACTGTAAACTCCTACTTTTTTTAATACGTCAGATTTTGCTGAGTCTGTAATTAATGTAAACAATAAACCTGAAGACAAGCCTGCTAATGAAGTGATAAAAGCTAATCCTGCACCTCCTAATAAGCTTTCCAGTGAACGCCTTGCAATTGTAGAGTCTGATGATGCAAGACCAACTGCCGCGTCATTTACACCTAGAATTAGACCCAAAAAAGTACCTAGAACCCCTAAAGAAACTAGTGTTGTGGAAGTATTCGAAAATTTTAATGGTTCTAGGTGCCTTTTTTGAAATTCTTCCTCCGAAAATAGGTTATATATATAATCATCTTTAAAATAAACTTCATTCCTATTTATATAACCACTTTTTTTGTTATTAAAATTCTTTTTTAGATACGCTAAGAAAGTGCCGTCATATGCATCCAGGATCACTTCAAATCCATCATCTTTTATTTGTTCAACCGGTTGATCTAAAGCAACAATTAGTTTTTTAATATCTTTTTTGTATTTACTACAAAGTCTACGATATTGAATAAAACGCATTAAAAAAACAACTGACATCAACGAAAGAAACCCTGTTGTTACTCGATTCCCATCAACCCAAATACTTATAAAAATTAACATTGTTTCAATATTCATTTATGCTCCATCATAATATGATTTTTTGTGACCACCATATTTGATTCATTAGTAGAAGAATCGCATAAGTGACCACTTTAAAAGGTTAAGTGCGCCTAAAGTGGCTGACCTTGTAATTACTTATGGCTATCTTTGAAAATAAAAAATTTCAATCTTCCATTTCTCGTGCTTTTGATAATGCTGATGCTATCATTCCGGCTGGAATTGATACCACACCCAACCCAATCACTAAGATGAAGAAAGTAAATATTTTACCTCCAGCTGTTATGGGATAAATATCGCCATAACCAACGGTCGTTAGTGTTGCGACAGCCCACCATAAACTATGAAATATTGAGCTAAATGAATCAGGTTGAGCTGGATTCTCAAAATAATAAATTCCAACACCTGCAAGATAAAGAACGATTAATGAGGCAAATAAAAATAAGGCCAATTCCTCTTTCGCTATAATAAACGCTCTATGAAATCGTTGAACTGCCGCGCTATATCTTGCTAACTTTAATATTCGTATTAATCTCAACAACCTAAATGAACGAAGCGACCTTAAATCCAAACCCGTAGCGAGATAGAATGGCAATATCGCCAGTAAATCAACGATGCCAAAAAACGAGAATATAAACTTAAACTTGTCTTCAGCACAAAAAATCCTAGCAAAATATTCGAAGGTAAAAATACTCACAGTAATGATTTCAAAGTGATGTAAAAAACGTCTTGTCTCATCGGTAATAGACGGCAACGTCTCAATAGAAAAACTAATCAAAGATAAAACGATCATAAACTGTATAAACAGGTCAAAAGTTTTTCCTGAAAAAGTATCACTACTTTGTATTACATTTTTTAAAATCGTAATCATCCAACTTCCATATTGTTACTTAATTTTTTAACACAACGTTAACAAGGCAGGCATTCTAAAATAGATCAGGCACAACATCAGCTGAATAAGGTTCACTTCGTTCAATGGCAGAATTTAAATACCAATAAAAGCAAAATCAGACTGTTTTATGCCTAATTCAGGAAGATTTAATGAGGTGCTTTCAACCAGTTCCCACGGCCACTCGTGGCATTCAAACTAGCTAGCTTGACTACCCTTATCTATTCGTTAATCGAATATGAACTCAAAGGCATGCATTCCCATGTACAAGATGGGAACGAGAAAAAGTGAGAGGGATTAATTGAGGGGCAACTAGTTACCACGGCCACTCGTGGCATTCAAACCAGCTAGCTTGGCTACCCTTATCTATTCGTTCATAGAATATGAGCTCAAATCTATGCATTCCCACGTATAACGTGGGAACGAGAAGAAGTGAGAGGGATTAATTGAGGGGCAACTAGTTACCACGGCCACTCGTGGCATTCAAACCAGCTAGCTTGACTACCCTTATCTATTCGTTAATCGAGCTGAAGTTCAAATCTATGCATTCCCACGTACAAGGTGGGAACGAGAAAACTATATATGCGACTAACAGCCGCTTCATCACTTATCTTTAGAGAGAAGCCTGGGGTTTAAAGCGCCTTTCCTACAACTTTTTTAGGGAAATAAATTGAATGCCTTTAGGTAGCAAGAAGTGTGAGCGCCATGGATGGGTGCGAATAAAATCTACCGGTACACTGGTCTTCATTGTTGGCCATTCAAACAACCGATACCTTGAGTACCCGCTTCAACCAACTTATGTCCATCAAACGTTTACCACGTCTCCATGGTCAGAAATTCAAAAATCGAGCCTTATGCTTGCTCATCACCACATAAAAAATCAGCTTGGGTGCCCTAAGTAATTTGCTAAGTAATTAAATAAAAGTGACCTTGCTGTTTTTTTCAATTGTGAGATAAGACCTTATTTTAAATGAGATTTCACTAGGCAAAAACGCTAAATCAAACACAGATATACTCAAGCTACTCATGCAGTTTATATTCGATGAGGTATATGGTTATGGAGAAGTATTGATGGAAGAGTTAGACCAAGCGCCATTAACTGGCGTAGAGCGAAAATTAGAAGCAGATAGTGCACTGATATCTGTCTCTGACCTTAAGGGTGTTATCACATATTGTAATGATCAATTATGTCAATTTACTGATTACACACAGGAAAACCTAGAGGGTCAACTTCAACGAAATTTAGGTGCAGGCGGCGTACCTTTCTCAATATTTAACAATCTATATACGGCATTAAATGAAGGCAAAGAGTACATAGGGATATTAAGAAACCGTTGTAAAAATGGTGACTACTATTGGGCAGATGTTTATTTTATGCCCCTTTATAAAAACGGAAAACTGACAGGTATACAATCTATACGAAGTCAGCCTAAACCCGAATTTATTGCACGTGCTAAAAATATATACCCAAAACTGTTAAATAAAAAGAAAGACATTTCTATCACTCGTTGGTGGAAGACGCTTAGCTTTCATAACAAGTTAAATATTACGTCAGCCTTTATCATTTCATTTGTAATGGCTGCATTGGCAACTGCCCTGCCAGAGTCTACCACCCCTATTGCAATGGCTTATGCCAGCTTAATGCTATTGATTTTAGGAAGCATTACTCATTTATCGGCAAGTCTAAGGGCATTATCAAAAGACAGTGAGTCTATTATTGATAGTGAGCTAGCCCGAGAAGTTTATACCAACCGACTAGATGAAATTGGCCAATTGCAATTGGTGATACATGTTTTGAAAGCAAAGTTAAAAACAGCATTAGGGCGTGTAAACGAAGCGTCTGAAGAGTTAGTAGAACAAACCTTTTTATCGCAAGAAGCCGTTAATAGCACACAAGCCGAAATGAAGCAGCAAAGGCTTGCTATTGATAGCATTGCTGCCGCTATCGAAGAAATGACAAGCAAAGTATGTGACGTGGCTCGAAATACTAGCGAAGCATCAATCGCTGCCACTACAGCAGATCAGATTGCTAACGATAGCCGTACCATTATCGACAAAACAGTAACTATGATTAATGCTATGTCTGAAAGAGTCGAAGACACTAAAGGCTGCATTAGCGCTGTTGAAAAGCAGAGTCAGGCTATTGGCGATGTCATAAATGTTATCCGTAGTATTGCAGAGCAAACTAATTTATTAGCTTTGAATGCCGCAATTGAAGCGGCAAGAGCGGGTGAGCAAGGAAGAGGTTTTGCAGTTGTTGCTGACGAAGTTAGATCATTAGCGGCGAGAACCCAAGGCTCAACAAGTGATATTGAAGACATGATTACAGCCTTACAAAGCTCAACAGAAGAAACGGTAGAGGCAATGAATATAAGTGCCCAACAAGCGTCAGCCAGCATGGAGCAAACCACTCATGCGACTGAAGCATTAGACAAAATAGCGCAACAAGTTAGCTTAATTAACGACCTAAATACCATGATTGCGAAAGCCACAGAGGAGCAATCAGCCGCATCACGAGAGATCACCCAAAAAGTTCACGGTATAAGTGTTTCTGCTGAACAAACAGTAAAACACTCTGAAATAAATCTACAGTCAAGCCATAGGGTTACTAAATTAACGAATAAGCTGAATGGAATAATCAGTAGTTTTAAAATGTGATTAATTGACCAACTTTTCGTTCGGCGGTTTCATTATTACAGGCCTATCAAAATACAGAAAAGTAGAATACATTTTTTGTTAGAAACTCCAAAACCATAAGTTTTATTATTTATAGATATTTTTTATTATTATAAAAAACCCAACAAAAACCATAACCAATTGTTTTACAAGCAAAATATAGTTGGCACGTTACTTGATATATACATATTAACTTTAATTGGAGATATGTATGAAAAAATTGTGTACCGTAGTTTTGTTTTTTGCTGGCATCATACCTTTCTTAGGTTTTGGTGTAGTAAACTATTATCCTTCTCTTGAAGAAGCGTCTTATTTTTCAACTACGTTTGGTATCGGTGCCAGTTTATTTTCAGGGGCAGCACTTGGTTTAGCTATCTATTCCTTTGTTTTACAACAACATCAAAACGACCAATTTGAGCAGGTCACATTAACTGCGCTTGAGGGCCAAATGGAAGCAATATCGCTACTAAAACAATCCATCGATGACCAATCTTCCTCAATTAAAATTAATGCGCTTCAGCAGTTAATTACAGTAGAAGAAAGTAGAATAAGCGACTTAAAAGATTGGGGCAAAAGCCGGGGCGATGAGAGTAAGTATGAGGCAGGGATTAAAGCAGCCAACAAAAGAATTAAAAGCCATAGGGACAGCATAAACTCTTTAGCTTGCAGCCTGAGCCAATTTTAATTAAGAAAATAATAGGGCTACTCTTAGTCGCCCTATTATTTCGTATTAAGAGTTAGTATTTAAGAAATCACTTCTCATTCACTATGAATATTGAAGTCCCCTTGGTTCTGGAACGAATATTAATATAATCAGAAAAAGATTTAATAGCTCTCGCTTGACTCATCACACCTGCCTTAAAGTCAAATTTCTGACCAGAAGAGTCATCCCAACAACCTAGGCCCTCATCAAGGAACAACTTTAATACTTCACCTGAATCAAAGGTTATTTGTAATAATCGACTATGAGCGACTTTTGATTTATGTGAAGACTCAAAACGAATCGCTTTACCTGTTATATCTTCAAGCACGCACTTTACAACATCCTGTCTAGACCTTAATGAATCCCAGTTATCTGCCATATATTTGGGATAATCTTTATACCCAAAATTTGCACTCTCAATTTCCATTAAGGTATAAGTATTAATTTGTTCTGATAATCCATTAATCAAGTTAAATAATAATGAAGCATGTAAAGGAGTGACCAAATATCTATCTCTAAAGTAGATCTCTTTAATCATGCCTTTCTCAAAAACATTCGACTTAGTTTTAAGATTAATCGCCTGCCAGAATTTTTCAGAAAATTTCTGAATATGACCATCACATTCGTTTTTCATAATAAGATGAAGGGTATCTGGCACATTCCAATCTGACATATCTACTTTTTTAAGTGTTATTGCTTTTTCAGTCATAGAAAAGACCACAACACCGTTACTTGCATGCCATTGATCATCAGGGCAATTTACTCCTAGTTCAGTATTAGCAATCGTGATGGTTTCATCTTGATATTCAAACTGAGCAACAATTTCTGGCTTACTGGCTTTGCCTGTATAGAAATCGATTCCCTGTATATTCAAACGATAAATCGCTTCTTTTAATTCATTCGTTAATGCATGTTCTGGAATAATGCAATTCACCTGGCAATTGTGCTCATACATGTAACGTAAAAGGGTATTCTTAAATTCAGGCGCACTTAAATCCCAATCCGAAACCTTATCACTAAGCCACAACTTGATACTAGATAAGCCCTTATCCATATAGGATCGAATAAGTTCACTAATAGAACTGTGATAATACTGCCCATCATTAAGCAAATTAAGTACCTCAGAACTGCCATTATGATTCAGAAAATCAGCGCCTAACCATTCCAGCGCTTTCATCCGATCAAGCTTATCAACATCGTGGCGAGAGTCAGACTCCAACAGGCAGTCGTTACAGCAAGCCTCACATTTATCACAAATCAACTTACTCGCCATCAATTCCAATAAAGTTTGAATTCTTTCTGGTGCTGATGTGGCAAACCCCGCTCCACCACTGACCGCATCATATAGCTGAATAACCGTTGCTGTATTGGTTTCATCTACGATTGCAGGACGTGTAGCATAGCCTAGCTCCCCTGTTGATATCCCCAATTTATCAGCTAATGCAGCCCTCAATGCAACAGCTAAGGTGGTAGCAATGGTACGACCCTCTTTATTTTCAGGAATATATTCCTGCGTAACTGGATGTCTTAACACCAACTCAAATACATCGGTTTTAGTATGGTAGCCAAGGTGTATACCTTCTTGAATCGTCGCTTCACCATGACAATAACTATCACTCTCAGCCTCTTTACTCTGCCTGTTAGGCACAAGTGGATGATGCCTCACACCTGTATTAAACGTGGATGGCGGGTTACCATCTTTATCTAATGAAGCAGCGCGACCACATGACATACAAAGCGCATAACCTTTACCGCTGATACCAGATGAATGATGAAAAATTGTGCCATCTACATCCGCTGTCATATGCCCCATAGCAGGGTTTGGCAATGCATGTTTTTCACCTCGTGTAGACAGCCAAGCAGGCTCCATTGGTACATAACTTTGTACAGAAATATCATTATTTGGTTCTGCATAGAACTCACTAACAAAGCCAGTTGGCTGCAATACTTTTCGTGTATTCGCGTGTTTAATCGGTTTTGCACAAGCATTATTACTACATACTACATTTTGAGATGCTTGCGTTACCCCTCTCTCATAACCCGTTTGACCACAGTGACCACATCGCCACGCCATATCAAACTGCTGCGCTTCCTTAATGTCAGTGTCCACCATATTATGCCAACTCAAGGACACACCGCCGGATTTGAACACACGGCCATCTAACACCAACTCAGTACCGGGTGCATATTCCTTGATTGCAACAGCCAAGTTACGGCTCGGTAAACCTCTCACTCTTGAAAGGTTATCTTCTCGTCTTTCTTGGGATGTTTTATTTTTCCCGCCATTCTTGCTGCGTTTAAAGTCGACAATATTATTATTATCAAAGGTCACTACATCCGTAGGGAAGCCATAACCAGGTAAAAATGCTTTAGCCGCTAATTCTTTTAATAAATACTCTGAGCATAAGCGTTTCACTTCAATTTCTAAACGATAGGAAAATGGGCTGCCTTTCTCTGCACTCACTTGCTCATTCATTAGGTATTGATGGTCTTCTTGCCACTTATTCATATGTACTTCTATTGCTTTAGCCGTATTTTCTCGCAACTTAGAGGCTGGTAATTCAGACAAATCAGTACCTTTGCTTAAACCGAGTATCGCCTCATTGATGGCATTTGATCCGGCTTTAAGCCAAAGAATAAAACGCGCACAAATAGAGTCATTGCCACTAAAAAACCACTCAAGATTAAGTGTGGTTTTCTCTTTGCTGGTATCGCCAACTTCCTCTTTGAGGTATATCGATAACAAGATAGCATTCACATGTCTCTGCACTAAACGAGGTGAATTAAATGCCACATAAGGAGCCGCAATATCAGTCTCAAAAGCCCATTTTGGTTTAGAAAAAACCTGCTGATCATGAGGGTTCGACTTGCATAAGGTATAAGAAATAGCACGGGATTCTTTACTCCTACCCGCTCGGCCTGCTCGTTGTAAATAGTTAGCAGGATGAGGCGGCACATTATTCATAACAACCGCTGATATACCTCCAATATCGACCCCCATTTCCATGGTAGTTGAACAATTTAATACATTAAGTTGTCCTTTTTTAAACATCTCCTCATATTTACTCAAAGCCTTTGATGATTGTTGTGCCGAGTGCTCTGCCGTACGGTAATAAAAGCCACCTTCTACCGCTCTGTCATTGATATCCGTCCACAGATTTTGTGACCTTAGAACCTGAATATCTTCATCTTTTGCCACAGAATCACGAATGGCGTCAATACCCGCGCTATGATCCTCCTGAGTCAAATCAAACTCACTAAGAAGAGGGTAACTCACCTCTTCACATACAATCGTTTGATTCTCTATTTTTCTAGGCAGATAAGGGGTGAGATTTTTAAAACAAGTATCAAACAGCTTATGTGTTAGAGGACAGATATAAACTTTATTCGTCAAAGAAAATGTCATCTCATTTCGTCTAAGATGAAAGCGATTAGCATCATGACTTAATACTTTCGATGTCTGGGTTAAATCCAGCCAAGCTTGCTTTAACCAAGAGTTAATGAGATCCACATGTTCTAGACTATTAACATCTAACTTAGCACCAAGCATTAATAATTTAACTAAACGGCCTTGAGCGCCTTTTCGATTAACCTGAGGCCACTTTTTAACACGCATTTCATTCGCTTCTTTTGAACCCGGAATAATCAGCTCTTTAGAAGAAAAGCGCTGACCTATCCATTTTTTCCAACCATCATCCTCAAGTTTGACATAAGAGTTTTCTCTGACAAAAAAGTCCAAACTTACCTTTAAAAAATCTATCCAGTCATTTAAATCAAGATCATATTGCTCCCAAGAGTCTGGCACTTTTTTTATGCGGCTTAACCCTTGGTAACCCACTTTCACTAAGCCTTGGGTTTCTGAGCTATTTTGTCGTTTCGGGCGTCTTGAGAATTCCCTAAATAACATCATATCTGCCAATTTATATGCGCCATCCGTTTGATCAAAGTTTTCAGGTGACAGCTGTTTATTGGAGATCAAAATACCGCCTTTAAAATCACTTAGTCCGGCTAACTCTTGCGCCATTTCAGACCAAGATAACTCAATTGGTTTTAATGGTTTTGCACCCGATTTGAGGTCTAATGCTTTTTGCTCAAACTCTTCAGCAACGCTAATAGCACCGAGTGCCCTTAGGCTTTTTGCTTGCTCTAATAGCGCTTCAGGTGTCACATCGTCATTTAGAACATCTTCAATTGGTTGTTTGTTTTGCGCCTGTTTAAGCGTCTCTAATACAGCCCCGCGTAATTTTGAACGCTCGGCTTCTTGCTGCATTCTTACCGCTA
>Ga0209292_1001392_pt1 | contig 29670 bp, 22 predicted proteins | sample GOMGulsemesocosm_2_FD_184634 | JGI IMG/M metagenome (GOLD analysis project Ga0209292, IMG submission 184634) | Methane-oxidizing microbial communities from mesocosms in the Gulf of Mexico - GOM9C Gulf of Mexico (SPAdes) (version 2) | ecosystem: Environmental > Aquatic > Marine > Cold seeps... | reverse complement strand
TTAATCGCCAGCAACCTTCAGCGATATCACATTGCTCTTCCTTCATTGCTCGAACAATAATCACGACACTGTTCAGTACCTTAGTGTCGTGTGCTGCTAGGGCTATTTTTTTATCTTGTTCAACTTGCTTGATTTTAGCTGTTTGTTGTTTTAGCTGCGTTAACAATTTTGCCGCATAAAAAGCGAGTCCAGCAATAATAATGACTGCACCAATAATAGTGTAAAACCAAGGGTTAAAAAGCATAGTTAACCTTATTCGAATTCAGATAAATCACTGTTATCAAACTTATCCCAAAGATCATCTTCAGAGTTTTTATTGTTTGACGTTGCAGGTGATTCGTCATCGTCTTCATCATCTAAGCCAAGTAAATCTCGTAATTGCTGATGGCGTTCCATTTTCTCATTGAAGTAATCAACGTCTTCGTTGCTTAGTACGCTGTCTTCTTCTTGTTGAGCAATTATACTTTGCAAACGGCTGTCATCTTCTATGGCATATAATTCCTGCTCTAATGAAGTATCAGCTTCAACAACACGTATTGCCGCGATAGGAGAGTTATCAACCTTAGCTTTATTTTTTGCTTTAAACGGCTGCTCGGTTTTCTTTGCAGGGCCGCCTAAATCAATAAGCTTTTTACTACCAATACGAGGATCTTTTCGTTCAGTTGGTGTTTGAGCGCCTTTACCTGCATCAAAAGCTTCTTTCTGACGATTTCCTGATTCTTTACCATTTTTTTTCTTTGGTTTTCTATCAACAGGCACTACAATTTTCTTCTTGTCGTCTTTAACTACGCCAATAGGACCATTGCCTTGTTTTCTAGATTTTTTGCTACGAGACATAAAATAATTTCGTTTATAAATTCAATCGTTATATTTTACGTTATATTGAGGGAAACCGCGATAGCGTTTTTAGTTTGATTAAATTACAGGCATAAAAAAACGATGAACAAGTCATCGTTTTCGTAAAACTTTAAGTGGTTATCCTAACCTATTAGCTATTCCCTTTAAGCTTTAACGTATTATTGTTTTTTATTTTGCGTTAAATACTTAACTTTCTTATTTTTCTTGGTCTTCCTGACACTTTATATGGTTGTCCGTAATGGTCTCTAGACCTAAATATCAACAATCATCCTGATATTAACTTAATCATCCGTATTCTTTAAAAGTAACATTCATAAAATAACTTTGAATGTTTATTGGCTTTCCGTGCAATTACATTCCATTTTGTTTTTGTGCTACGAAGTAGCTGGGCAATACTTTACCTTAGTTCATAAAAGCCGCAAGCTATAAATACATATTTATTTACATTCCATGAGCGTGAAATACCTATGTTGTTGTTTGTAAAGGATATGTGTTTTTAATAAAGTTAACAAACAGTAAAAAATAAAATAATTAATGGGCAATGTCTTACGTTCTTTTGGGCTTATTGCGCACGTGATTTCGATTGTTTTATATACGAAAAAGTTCGTTTTTAATGCAGGGTTTGCTGAATTAATATATTTAATAGCTCAAAAACACTTCTTGATAGTATTGTCTAAACTTGCCAACATCACTGTGATCAAGATATTTGATGTGAGCTTGATAAAAGGTGTCAGTTTGATAAAGCGCTAATAGTAATTTGTTTATCTCGCTAATAAAAAGGCTATTTTGAGGTGTTTTGTTACACACTAAGTGCCCAAGTATGTAGCGGGAACTATTTGCTATTTCAATTGATTTAAACTGTAAATTTTTTTCTATCTTTTTGCTTACAGCATTAAATTCAGTTGGAAATTCAATAAGAAAATCTATTCGCTTTTGCGATAACATATGAATTATAGCTTGTATGTGATTCTCGCCAGAACGCACATAAATATTGTCTTGGCTTAGTGTGTTAATTTCTTTATCTAAGAGCTTACCGTAAGAGCGACTTTGACCAATAGCCAATTTGCTATTTGGTAAGGCTTCAAACAATGATGATAAGGAAATTAATTGGCCTTGCTTGTTAAATAACTGCTTAGGAATTTTATTTTTTATGTCTATTTTATCTTCGACATAATATAAGCGTAATCCCGGATATAAATTTAACGGTAAACTGAAAAAACCAAAGGCTTCTCTTTCGCTATTTTTAATCCGATTCGTTACGCAAATATTTTTCTTATTTTTTAATAAGTAATCCATTCGGGATAGAGGCGCGTAAGCTAATTTTATTTTGTGGCTCTTTATGGAATTTGCTAATAAATTTAATGTCTCCATTGCAATATAGGTAGGCTTGTCTTTAAGAAAAACGGGGATATCGGTTTGCGTATCAGTCATCCATATCATTTCAGGCTTGGTTTGAGCATAGCCTTTACAACAAATGATAAAACAAAGAATTATGAGCTTTTTTTTCATAGTTAACCCAAGTTAATGAAGTCTATATTCATTATGTATTGTTATTAAATAGCTATAGCTTAGTAACATAAGGATACGTTAATTTGTTTCGTTATGCCTATATTAGGATGTTGATAGTTTACATTAAGAGAAAGGAAATTAAGGCAGTAAATAATGCCAAGATAGTTACTTGGCATTATAGAGTGATCTATGGCAGGTTGAAACTAATCCATTTCGTGTAACCAAGCGGCGTGTTTTGGTGCAACTTTGGTTTCATCCCATTCGGCAATCATTAATGGTGCAACGCTTTTTAGCTCTGCCATTTGTTCAACTGTACCGGTATTCGCTGCTAACTCTAAGCGATGACCATTAGGATCGAAGAAGTAAATTGACTTAAATACGCCATGATTTACTGGACCTAAAACATCAACACCTTTTGCTGTTAAATCATCTTTTGCTGAAACTAGAGCGTCAAGGTCTTCAACTTCTAAAGCAATATGTTGTACCCACTTTGGCGTGTTTTCGTCACGACCCATATCTGGGGAGTTAGGAATTTCGAAAAAAGCGAGAACATTGCCCATGCCAGCATCAAGGAATATATGCATGTATGGATCTGGCGCTTTAGTTGAAGGTACTTCGTTCTCAGCAATGGCAACAGTAAGTTCCATATTTAAATGCTTTTTGTACCAATCAACGGTTTGCTTTGCATTTACACAACGATAAGCGACGTGATGAAATCTTTTAATTTGAATCATAATATTCTCTACTTTGATTACTTGGACAAAATTTAGCGCAATGTTGACATAAAGTAACTTTTGTTACTAATTTAGGGGCTGTTTAACTTAATGTCATTTTCTACTTTCTGTGGCAAAAAATTTACAGTTAAATTTTACAGCGCCATTTATCACTGAGCATGTCATCTATTTCTTTAATACCAATAGATGCTAAGGGCGAATCAATAAAACTAATTTCACTGGTGATGAATTGATCGTCACGAAAATAATGACAAGCTACTTTAATATTTTCGGGTAAATGGTCCGCAAGTTGCTGTAATGACTTTTCACTGACCTGCAAATTATTAACCGACACTAAAATGTCATTTACTGCTAACCCTGCATTAGCCGCAGGTGAATTTTCAATAACTTGAGTGACTTTTACTCCGAGCGATAGGTTTTTATATTGCGCACCAATATAAGGTGAATAAGCTTTATTGTCTGTGGTATCAAGGCTATTAAGTTGTTTAAATTTTTGTCTTGAAAATGCAATGCCGACTTGGCTGAGTAAAGGGGCTAAATCGACGCGTTGTGCATTGTTAAGTAGTGCAAGAAATGGCTCACTAATATCCTCATTACAAAGAATATTAGCAATGTTGATGAAATCTTCTTCGCTGGTCCCCATGTTTGTTCTACCAAAATGGATCCATAATTCTTTCATTAAGGTGTCTAAACTATATACTCCAGCGGATTTTTCCCTAATGGTTAAGTCTAACCATAGGGCAATTAACGACCCCTTCGTGTAATAGCTGACAATATTATTTACAGCATCAGCACCTTGTTGATAAAACTTAGTCCAAGTATCAAAACTAGAATCAGTAACACTCTGTTTTAATTCACCTTGGCCACGAAAAACCCGAGTGGCTGTTTTTGATAGCTGCTTTAAATAATCATCAAAGCTGATTAAGCCAGTTCTAAATAAAGAGAAATCATCATAATAAGAGGTGATCCCCTCATACGCCCACAATTGGCGAGTATGTACTTCTTGCTGCAAATTATAAGGCTGGAATTCTTTTGGTTTTATACGACATACATTCCAAGCATGAAAGTATTCATGTGAGCATAAGCTTAAAAATGTTTGATAGTTGTCACTGGTCTCTTCTGGCTTATTAGGATTAGGTAAATCAAATCGACTAGCCTGCAAAATGGTCGAATTTTTATGTTCAAGCCCACCAAAGCCGCTGCCTAATAAATGAGTGATAAACCAATATTCTTTAAAAGGTACTTCACCAAATAGGCTAATATGATGCTGACAAAGCTTGGCAATATCTGCTTTTAAACGTTCACGATCACCAAAATGTTGGCTAGTAAAAACTAAATGATGGGTAACCCCTTCAACCGAAAACTCAAAAGCATCGAAATTGCCAAGTGCAACAGGGCAGTCGATAAGCTCTTGATAATCATATGCAATATAATTACCGAACTGATATTTATCAGTGTCTTTAGCTCGAGGCAATCCAGTGGCCACCCGCCAGTTGTTGCACTTTTCAGTGAGCTCTTGTGGTAGTGATATAGTTAATTGGCACGGTTCATCAGGTAATTCTTCTACCTGTAAGAAAGTTGAACTGCCATTGAAAAAACCACGTTGGCTATCTAAATAAGCGGTGCGCACAGACAAATCGAAAGCGAATATTTGATAGTTTACTGTCGTTTCAGAGTCTGTCGCTATGAACTGCCAAGTTTGCTTATTTGTTTTATTGAGTATGACTTGTACATTTGTCGACTCATTGCCATACGCCCTAATTTCGATAATGTTTTTCGCAAAATCACGGATCATATAACTACCAGGTAACCAAGCGGGCAAAGATAAGTGATATGTTTTACCAACTTGTGTAGCAAATGAAAGCTCAACGTTGAATAAATGGCTGGTTAAGTTTTGAGGAAGTATTTTGTATTGAATCATGACGAAAGATAACTAAGTGAGGCAAAAATTATCCCTCAATGTAGCAGAATAATGTCATGAAAACAGCAAAGCACTCGTGAATTTAGTGCTTTGCTAGGACATGCTTGTTTTTTATCCCAGAATGAAGTGATTGTCTATAATCGTGGGTTAAAGTAAAATAACTGTCTTACCTTTATTTAAACAAACACGTTGTTCTGCATGCACTTTAACGGCATGAGACAATGCTGTTGCCTCGATATCGTGACCACTATGAACCATTTGCTCTATGGTAAAACTATGATTAATAGCTTTCACTTCTTGAACAATGATCGGCCCTTCATCTAAGTCACTGGTTATATAGTGTGCAGTTGCACCGATAACTTTTACCCCACGTTGATGTGCTTGATGATATGGCTTTGCACCTTTAAAGCTAGGTAAAAATGAATGATGAATATTAATGGCACGACCTTGCCATTGTTGACAAAAATTATCTGATAAAATTTGCATGTAACGTGCGAGCACTAATAACTCTGTATCGTAATCTAATAACAGGGTTTGCAATTGTTTTTCCTGTTGTGCTTTAGTCACTGTAGAAATAGGCAAATAGTGAAAAGGAACTTCATGAAAATTAGCTAGAGCCTCGCAGTCCCGATGATTTGATACAACAGCGACAACATTTATCGGTAAAACACCTGCTTTCACTTTAGTTAATAAAGACACCAAACAATGATCATCCTTTGAAACCGCAATTACTACGTTAGGAAAGTTATCGCGCTCTCTTAATTGAAAGCTCATGGTAAGAGGTAATGCTAATTTTGCAACTGCTTGGCGAAATTCAGCAATTGAAACATTTAAGTTTCTGTCATCAAAAGCGATGCGTGAAAAAAAAATTCCAGTATAAGGATCACTGTATTGTGAAGTTTCAGTAACAAAAGCGCCGTGTTGAAAAAGGCTTTGGGTAACTTTGGCTAATACCCCTGAAGTATCTGGACATTGCCAAGTTAAAATATAGTGATGAATAGGCTTGATAGCTGACTCCAACAAAAAATGATGTAGATGAAGTCAGTTTGACAGATTTTTAAACTGAGCGATTAGTTTATTGCGCTATAAGGTAAGCAGTTAATTTTTCTATTTGCTATTAAAAATGCGAAATTAATGTTTATTGTCTTCTTAACTCGCTGGCTTACGCACTTTGTGTATATTTTTAAGATAAAGCGCTTCTACTTTTTCACGAGCCCAAGGAGTTTTACGCAGAAATTTTAAGGTGGAATTAATGCTTGGGTTTTCGGTAAAACATTTTATTTTTATTTGTTGGCCAAGTGCCGGATAACCGAAATACTCTACGAGTTCGGTAACGAGAACCTTTAATGTAATGCCATGTAAAGGGTTGAAAGGTTGATTATTCATAAGTTTATTGTTTAGGCCATCGGGGTATTTTATTATTTTAACAGATTGAACGGCAATTGTAGGTAGTAGTTGATAACAAAGTTGTAGGATAAGTTGGTTATCCCATTTTACGATGATAAGGTTATATGCAGATGTTGACTAATGAAGTAAGAGAGTCTATTTGTGTTTAAAATAAATTTTTCCCATAAAATTATTATAGTTTCTACCGTATTATTGTTACTGGCATTGTCAGTATCCACCTCAATAAATTATATATCCCTCAAAAATAACACCCAAGAAAATTTGAATCGAGCAATTGACGAAATTGGTCATTCTGTTTCAGGAAATATAGCTAATTGGCTCACCAATAGGCTACAAATTATTGAAGCAATTGCATTGAATGTAACCTCAGAAAGTGATCATGATGATGTTTTAAAGGCTGTACAGCAGGCAGTAGAAGCCGGAAAAATGAAAAATACCTATGTGGGCTTAGCCGATACCGGTAAATTTATATTAGATGACTTATCAATTAAATTACCTGCAGATTTCGATATACGCCAACGACCTTGGTATTTATTAGCTAAAAATGGACGCAAATCGTCATTCACTGAAATCTATATTGATGCTTCTACCAATTTGCAAGTATTGTCTGCTGTTGCACCTATTGTTGACCAAGGCGAGTTCATTGGTGCGGCAGGTGGCGATATATTATTAGATGAAATCGCATCTATTTTAAATCAAATAGACTTCCTTGATTTAGGATATGCTTATTTAATGACCTCAGAGGGTAAAATACTGAGCCATCCAGAGGTCGAATTTGTCAATAAAGATGTACGTGACTTACTGGGCAGTACGCCTGCATTTACTACTGATCTTAATGAAATTAATGACGACAGCATAGTTTCCTTTATCCCAATTAACGGTATTGATTCTGTTGATTGGTATGTTGGCGTAGTGCTTGATCGTAAACAAGCTTATCAACCTATGATTGACTCACGTAATACGGCAATAATTGTTGCTATTGTAAGCTTATTTGTTACGGTGTTGCTATTGCAATTTTTGTTTAGTTTCTTAATGAGGCCGATTCAAAAATTGAATGTTGCTATTAAAGGCATTTCGCAAGGAGATGGCGACTTAACTCAACGTTTATCCGTAGATAGTGAAGATGAATTTGGTGAGCTTTCACAAAATTTTAATGGTTTTATTGAGACGATGCATTATTCAATGAGACAAGTGCAAGAGTCTGCGGCCAATTTGAACCAACATATTAGCCAAGTTCGACAAAGTTCACAGTTTGGTATTGAAATGGCGGACCAACAGCTTCATCGTGGTAGCAGTGTTTCAGCGGCTGTAACTGAGCTAAATAGTTCATCACAAGAAATTTCAACCAATGCGATAACAGCGTCAGATTTGACCTCAGCAATGCATGTTGAGTCAAATGAGGGAATGTCAGCGCTGAATGAAAACATAATGTCTATTGAGCATTTATCAGAGGTTATGGGACGTTCGAGTGACGAAATAGAAAAGTTAAACAGTGATACAAAAAATATCGTCAGTATTTTAGATGTTATCAAAGGTGTAAGTTCGCAAACTAATTTACTGGCATTGAATGCGGCCATTGAAGCAGCACGTGCCGGTGAAGCTGGACGAGGTTTCGCCGTAGTTGCTGATGAAGTAAGAGGGTTAGCTCAACGCACTCAAGATGCAACATTAGAAATAGAATCTATGATAGAAAGTTTAGAAAGTGGCACGACTGCCGTCGTTACCTCAATGGATGAAAGTCAGAAAAACAGCAATGAAAGTGTTGAAAAAGCCACAATTGCTGATGAAAAAATGCAACTAATTATTCAATCATTAAAAAAAGTAGATGATGAAAACCATGCGGTGGCACAAGCTACTCAGCAACAAGTTACTGTTATTAAATCAATCGATGAAGATATCTTAGAATTGATGGATTTGAACCAGCAAGGTGTACAAAATTTACAACAAACTCAAAGAGCTTGCGATAGTTTGCAAACAGAGTTTACTGGTTTGAATGAATTGGTCGCTAAATTTAAAGTGTAATTTAACTTATAAATATATAAACATAAGTATTAAAAAAGCCGATGAACTTTTTCATCGGCTTTTTAAATATTGTCGATTAAGTTAACTAAAATGAGCGGCTAAATCTTCACTACCACCAATATTTTTACCATCAATGAACACTTGCGGTACTGTGTCTGAATTAGTGATCGCTCTGAACATGTCGATAGTTACATCTTCTCCAACGGTTAACTCTTCAAATTGTAACCCTTTACTTGTTAAAAGCTCTTTTGCTTTTCTACAATAAGGACAAGTTGGTTTACTAAAAATAGTAATAGCTTGAGATTGCACTGCTGTAGGATTGATATAACCTAACATAGTATCAGCATCTGAAACCTCAAATGGGTCGCCAGGTAAGTCAGGCTCAATGAACATTTTCTCAATTACACCATTTTTAACTAACATTGAATAGCGCCAGCTTCGCTTGCCAAAACCAATTTCTTTTTTATCAACTAATAGCCCCATTTCTTGGGTAAAGTCACCATTACCATCAGGAATGAAACTGATATTTTTAGTGCCTTGATCTTTGGACCAAGCATTCATTACAAAGGTATCGTTTACTGAAATACAGATGATTTCATCGACGCCATTTTCAGAAAATTTTCCGGCAAGCTCGTCATATCTTGGCAGGTGAGATGAAGAACATGTTGGTGTAAATGCACCAGGTAAAGAAAAAACAACAACAGTCTTATTGCTGAAAATTTCATCACTGCTTCGGCTAGTCCAGCCATCTGCATTGATCATAGGAAAAGAGGTTGTCGGGACTTGTTGAGTTTCTTTGTTGGTAAACATAATTGCTCTCTTTAATTAATGGCTATTTAGTAAGATGTGCTAAGTATGGTTGATTTTATTGATTTAATAAAATGATAAAAAGCATTTACTGTGATTGATAAAAACGATTGGCGAACATTACTGCAACCGCAAAAAATGATTTAGTCTGCTAATAGCCAGATATTAATTTCATCGACCAAGACATCGAGTTGCATATATAAATTATCTGCAGAAGCGGTTAGGTCACTACTATTTTTGTTCGATGCATATTGTTCTACATCATTTATAGACTCAAGTAGTGCGTTATTGACGAAATAACGGGTACTGCCTTTTAATTTATGAGCAAGCGCTTGTATATGTTTATATTCAAGTCTATCTGTTGCTATTAGCCATTGCGGTTTTTCTTTTCGCCATGAATCAATAAATAACTGTCCAACGCTTTTACTCAGCTCTATATCTTTACCGTTATTGCGCAGTAACATATCTAAATCAAAAAAATTGAATACTTGTTTTTCTTCTTTGTTTTGCTGTTTTTTCTGTAACTGACGATAGGCATTATTAAGTTTATTGGTGATCTCTTCTTGTGGACAAGGTTTTGCCATGTAATCGTCAAAACCAGCAGAAATACATTTTTCAGCCGCACCACTTAGTGCATCAGCGGTTACAGCAATTAACCATAATGGCCGTTTATTGATGCTTTTACTAAGTATTTTAGCTAGTTCAAAACCATCAAGGTTCGGCATGTGACAGTCCGATATTATAATGTCGTATGCTTCTTTCTCATGTAAGGTCAAAGCCTCTTGGCCATCGTTAGCAATATCTGCTTGTATATTTAGGCGTTCAAGCTGTGCGCTAAGAACTTTTACATTCACTAGGTTATCTTCTGCAATAAGAACGCGTAAGTCTTTAAATCTGTTGTCGTTAGGTTTATTGATTTTACGTGTGTTTTTACGACGACTATCCGTTAAATTTTCTAAACTCGAACGCTTTAGCTTTAAGGTAAAATCAAATGTACTTCCCTTGCCAAATTCTGAATTAACTTTAATTTCACTGCCCATAGCAGTAATTATTTCTTGGCAAATACTAAGCCCTAAACCAGTGCCACCAAATTTTCGAGTAATGTCATTGTCAGCTTGAATAAAGGGTGTAAACAAAAAAGCATGTTTATCTGCCGCGATGCCTATTCCAGAGTCTTTTACTTTTATGTTTAACGTATCGTAGGTATTGTTATTTGTTGTGGTACTGGTGAGTAATTTAACGATTAATTCAATACGGCCCTCTTGGGTAAATTTAATCGCATTACTTAGTAGGTTATTAAGTACTTGGGTGAGTCGAGTCGGATCAGTGAAATAACTGTGAGTTATATTACTGTCTATTTGTAAGCAAATATCGAGGGCTTTATTATGTTCAATATGATGAAAACCATTGATAATATTTTTACAAATTAGGTGAAAATTAACCGGAACATATTCTAAGGTAAGTTTACCAGCATCCATTTTTGAGAAGTCGAGTACATCATTTAATAAGGCTAATAAATTTGTTGCGGATCCTTGTAAGGTTTCTAGTAAGTCGTTCTGCTCATTGTTTAACGGAGTAAAGGCGAGCGCTTCTGCCATTCCTAATACGCCATTCATTGGAGTACGTATTTCATGGCTCATACGAGCGAGGAAAGTAATTTTAGCTTGTGCAGACTCTTCAGCCTCCGTTTTTGCTGCTTCTGCAATGGTTAAGGCGTGCTCAATTTTTTTCTGAGCAAGTTTTCTTATACGTAATTGTCGGTAGTAGATCCAAAAAATAATTAAAGCAAAAACCATGATAGCAGCAAATAAATATCTGGCTTTGCGATAAGCATTGGCTACTTGCTCATTGGCATTACTATCGTGAAAAGCTGAGTGACTCCATTTTGCATATAGCTTTTCGTATTCACTAGCAGACATACTATTAATCGTACGATTGAGCAAACTCGTTACTTCATTATTTTCTAGCGTAGTAGCAAAAGAAAATTGCGCATTATCGTGAAAATTTACTAAAGGTTGACTGGTTAAGTTTGATAATTGACTTTCTTTTACTAAATAAGAAGAAGTGAGTGATCTGCCAATAAATACATCACTTTGTCCTGTTGAAACAGAAGAAACGGCTTCAATAATAGTGTCATAATAGTTGAAATTTCCGTACGGAAGCTTATTTTTTAGTAATTTTGTTGCATTAAAATTATTTATAACCGCAATACTTTTATCACCTATACCGCTTAAACCATCAATAATCGTATCGTCATGTCGATACACCATACTATAGCCGGCTTTTAAATAAGGTATTGAAAATCTCAGCTTCTTTGCTCTTTCTACCGTGTGTTCAACATGAGCAAGTAGATTTACTTTATTTTGTTTTAAATAGTTAAATGCTTCTTCAACATTATTCACTGTAATGGGCTTGTAGACTATGCCCGTTCGTTGCGTTGCAAGATTAAATAAGTCTATGGTAAAGCCTCGTTCAGTAATGTGATTAAAATTTTTGACTATCACATAAGGAGGGAAGCCATCTGATAACAGTGGAAAATATAGCTGGCTATGGTCAATAATAAATTCTTTTTCATCAGTTGATAAATCAGTGAAATAATTGCCTAAAGCAAATGAAATATTATTATTATCAATTGCTATATATTTATTACTCCATAAATATGCTTGAGCCTTAGTTATAGCGCGAATACCGTCATTCATTAAATGCATTAATTTTCTATTATTTTTATGTGTGGCAAAACGAAAGAAAATTTCAGGAGCGTCTGTCGTTGTCACCTGGAAACTTTTATCAAGTTCATAACTTTTGATTTTTTTCTCTAATAACCAAGGCTTAGTCGAATATATAGCATCAAATTTTTGATAATTATTTAATAAATTATCGATATCTTGATAATAGTATCGTTCGATATGCGTGGGTAAAAAATCAAGTGTTTGAGTGTTTTTCGAATGAATAGCTATCTGCATTCCGTTATTTTTATTGGTCTGAATACGGCGAAAAATACGCTGTTGGTATTTCGCATAAGGAATACTAAACAATAAATCAGGCTGTTTTTTTTCAAAAATTGATAGTGCAACAATATCTATTTGTTGTGCTTTTAACTGTTCAAAAGCTTGTGATTTAGCAAGATAAACAAATTCAATAGACTGCTGTTGATCAATTGCCCAAACTTGCCAATATTCTTTCAAAAAATTAACCAATAGCTGAAAGTTTTCCCCTGAAGCTGCATCGATTGAGGATTTATCAGGCAGTGATATTATGATAGTTTTCTGTTGTTTCGCTAGAGATAATTCTGCATTAGCGTAGAAAGGGCTCCCTAATAAAGCGCAAATAAAAATGGATGTAAACCAAGATAATATTTGTTGTTTATTGAAGTGAAAATAGCTTTTTAGGTAATGACCCATTACTTTTAAGTCTTATATCAGAGAGGTGAAATTTGATTATAAAGCACACTCTATGTGATATGTACTACACCAGCAAATATATTTCAAAAGGACACACAAGGCCAATCAATGAAAAATAATTTTTATAAGTGCAATCTATATATCTTCGTATTTGTATTTTTAACTTCAGCTTGCCAAGTGTTCGGCAAAAGAGGAGGGGAAATAGAAAAAAACACCCAGATGCTAAGCACACAACGATGGCAGTTAACTAAGCTACATTCGTCAGATATCGAATTGCCTAAACTGGCAAACATACCTTTTATTTCCTTTGTTGCTAGCACTAAAAAAGTAGAAGGATTTGCGGGCTGTAATAGTTTTTTTGGCCGATATAACCAGAAAAATCAAACATTGACCATAAGTGCCTTAGGTATGACACGTCGCTATTGTGCCGAAACTTCAGCCTTAGAATTTAAATATGAAAACATGTTAGGCAAAGTGACGAATTTTAAGATAATGAAACAAAGCTTAGTACTCTTCGATGATAACAAGGAGTTGGCAACCTTTAAAGCCATCGAGTAATTTTTATCTTAGGGTTAATCGCCAATAAATTTGCCTGTGCTAGGCTCAACATGATAAATTACACTCAAAGTTGTATATACAATTAAAAAGAGGTTAAAAATGTCAGAAGCTTGTGAATTAACTTACACCTTAGTTAAAGGCCGTATTCCGTTATTAATTAGTATGCCACATAACGGTGAAGCTTTACCTGAATACATTGCTAATGATATGACCAATCAAGGCAAGCAAGTTAGCGATACCGACTGGCATAAGGACAAACTTTATGCGTTTGCAAAAGCGTTAGGTGCTTACATTATCATGCCTAAATATAGTCGCTATGTAATTGACCTAAATCGAGATCCACAAGGTGTTGATTTATACCCAGGTGCAAACAGTACTGAATTGTGTCCAACAACAGCATTTGATTTATCCCCGTTATATCTAGAAGGGAAAAAACCTGACGAGACTGAAGTTTCTCATCGAATTCGTACTTATTGGCAGCCTTATCATCAAGCATTAAAAACCACTTTAACTACTATGCAAGCTGAATTTGGTAAAGCAGTATTACTTGAAGCGCATTCAATTTTATCTGAAGTACCACGCTTTTTTGAAGGCCAACTGCCAGATTTCAATTTTGGTACTGCCAATGGTACAAGTTGTGCTCCGGAGCTATTAACAGCGCTAGAACAACTTGATTATTCTCCTTACAGTATGATTTCCAATGGTCGTTTTAAAGGAGGTTTTATTACTCGAGAGTATGGCCAGCCAGAAAAAAATATCCATGCGGTACAGCTAGAATTATCGCAGCGTACTTATATGAGTGAACCGAGCAGTGAATATAATGAAGTATTAGCAGCAGAAGTTATTCCCAAGCTTGAACAATTAGTGAATACGCTAATTCACTTCTCTAAGCATTAATTAAAAAGGCAGTTTAAATGAAATTATTTGCAGAGCGTATTCTATTAAGTAGTGGTTGGCAGAAACAACAAACGCTGACTATTGAAAATGGTGTTATTACAGGTATTGATGCTGGTTATGTTGATGGTGCAGAGAAAGTTGGCGTGGTTATACCTGGTATGGTGAATTGTCATTCTCATGCATTTCAACGTGCCTTTGCGGGATTTAGTGAACAGGGTAGCGAAGGCCAAGACAGTTTTTGGACATGGCGTAGCATCATGTACAAATTCATAGATCAACTAACATCTGAAAATGCAAAAACGATTGCCACACAGCTTTACATCGAAATGTTGAAAATGGGTTATACCCGTGTTGCTGAATTTCATTATTTACATCATGAGATTAATGGCGATAATCATACTGAATTGGCTGAAATGGCAAAAGCAATTTTTAATGCTAGCCAGCAATCAGGCATAGGTTTAACGTTATTGCCGGTATTATATCGTTTTAGTGGCTTTGGTCCTTTAGCCGCACATGATGGACAAAAACGTTTTACAAATTCCGTTGAGCAATTTAATCAACTAGTAAGCGACTGCTTTAGCTTAAGTGAAGGTTATACGAATACTAATGTAGGTATTGCACCACATTCATTGCGTGCCGTAGATAAAAGCTCATTACATCAAGCTGTGCAGCATATTCGCAATTTGGATAACAAGGCGCCGATACATATTCACATAGCAGAACAACAAAAAGAGGTTGATGACTGCATTGCCCATTACGGCCAACGTCCTGTGGAATGGCTACTTAATAACGCCGAATTAGATGAACAATGGTGTTTAATACATGCTACGCATATTAACGAAGAAGAGCGTAAGGGTATTGTTGCAAGTAAAGCAATTGCGGGTATTTGCCCAACCACCGAAGCAAACTTAGGTGATGGTATTTTCCCTACTACCGAATTCTTAGCTGAAAAGGGGACTTTAGCGATTGGTTCTGACAGCCATATTTCAGTAAACCCTGTTGAAGAGTTACGTTGGTTAGAATATGCCCAGCGTCTAATCAAGCAGCAGCGTGCTATTTTAGCCACTGAAAATGAAGCTTCTGTCGGTCGAAATTTATGGCAACAAGCTGCATTAGGTGGAGCTCAAAGCACTAATAGCAATACTGGCGAATTAGCTATAGGGAAACAGGCAGATTTATTGGTACTCAATAGCGCTAAAGTTGCATTATTTGCTCACGGTGATGAACACTTATTAGACAGTATGATTTTTGCTAGTCAGCAAAATATGGTTAATGATGTCATGGTTAACGGCCACTGGGTAATTAGAGCTGGGGCTCATCATTTAGAAGAGCAAACTGAGCAAGCGTTTTCGGAGTTATTAGCGAGTCTGTCTGCTTAAGGTTTAAGGTTAGTTATATCGAGAAGCTAAACGAGTTTTAGCTTCTCGAATTGTCTTTTACGTTAGGAAAATCAGTTATAGTTATTTATAATAAACCACTATATTGTGATATTTTACGGCAAACTTTCTCTTGGTTATTACGGTGAAAATTAGGCGATCTTTGTTCGCCGTTGCAATAGGATTCATAAAAAGATTTTACCGATGTTCTATCGATAGTCATTTTCTGCAAAAACGCCTGTTCCTCATCAGTAAAATGTTCAAACTGATTTTTTAATTCGTTATATATAATATCTGCTTTCAACCTCACTTTCGTATCTGTTGCTTCCGAAAAGGTTTCCATAACCACCGTCTTTTGTTCTGTAAACCAGTTTTCTAATTCTGGTTGTGGAAAAAAGTGCAAAAATAATGCGGCTGCGACGATTAAGATCAATAAATTTTTCATAATGTGTCATATAATTGAGCGATAATACTAGAATAATCAATTTTTTGTTGATTCCCTAATAATTATTATTTTATAACGCATTATTTTTTAATATCGTTATAATCTTCGCGCTCTCGCATATCAAGGATTTACTGTGAAACCAGAAGACAAGCTTCAGAAAAAGTCGGTACACATTCCCGTTAAAAATATCCAAATACATCAACCTAAGCAAGTTGAAACGTATCAGCCTCGAGATCAAATTTATGTGCGTAAAGTCAGTGGTTTTTTTCAGTTATTAAGACGGCGCATGAACTTTGTGTTTTTAGCCTTCTTTGCTTTATTACCTTGGCTGCAATATAACGATCATCAAGCCATATTATTTGATATATCTGAGCAACGTTTTACTTTGTGGGGGTTAACATTATGGCCACAAGATTTAACCTTACTCGCTTGGCTTTTTATTCTCAGTGCTTTTTTATTATTTTTTGTTACCACCTTTTTAGGGCGTGTTTGGTGTGGTTATTTATGCCCGCAAACCGTTTGGACCTTTATTTTTATTTGGTTTGAAGAAAAAATTGAAGGTAGCGCTAACCAACGTAAAAAATTGGATAGTCGAAAACTTGATTTTAATAAGTTTTGGCGTAAAGCGCTTAAGCACACTTGTTGGTTATTTTTCTCTATTCTTACCGCATTAACTTTTGCTGGTTACTTTGCTCCCGTGGATGAAGTTTTCAAAGATTTTTTTACTTTTGAAGCATCATTCGCTTTAGCTGCTACCGTTTGGTTTTTTGCTTTTTGCACATATGGGAATGCTGGTTGGATGCGCGAAATTATGTGTTTACATATGTGCCCATATGCACGTTTTCAATCTGCGATGTTTGATAAAGATACTTTAACCGTATCCTATGACTACAATCGTGGTGAAAACCGAGGTGCACGTTCACGTAAACAAGATCATAAAGCGCTGGAGTTAGGCGACTGCATCGACTGTAGTTTATGTGTTCAAGTATGCCCAACAGGTATAGATATCCGTAACGGCCTACAATATGAATGTATCAACTGTGGTGCCTGTGTTGATGCCTGTGACGGTGTTATGGACAAAATGAAGTATCCTAAAGGATTGATTCGTTACACCACCGAGCATGAATTACAAGGAAAGAAAGTACATTTTGTTCGTTCAAAACTCATTGGTTACGCGATTGTGTTATTGGTCATGAGCAGTTTATTGGTTTTAGAAATAGCAAATCGTGTTCCGGTTTCCTTAGATATTATTCGTGACCGAAATGAATTAGCGAAAGAAAAATTCAATGGCGAAATTGAAAATGTTTATACCTTAAAAATATTAAACAAATCGCAAACTGATAATATTTATCGACTTTCGGTGAAAGGCATTGAAAATACTAAGTGGCATGGCGAACAAGAAATTAAGGTGAAAGCAGCCTCTGTCTATACCTTACCAATGAGCATATCTGTCGACCCGTATGAATTAAAAGGCTATATGTCTGATATTTCATTTGTTATTGAGCTGGTTTCAGAGGAAGATGATGTTTCCCTTGAGCATGAAAGCAGGTTTTTTAATAAACGCTAATGTCAGTATTTGATTTTACTTCTCTGTCGCCCGACTTAATCCTAGATGGCTTAGAAAGCACAGGACTGTTGGTTGACAGCGGCTTACTCCCGTTAAACAGTTATGAAAACCGTGTTTATCAGTTTAACGATGACAATAAAAATAAATATGTCACTAAGTTCTATCGTCCGCAAAGATGGAGTGAAGCAGAACTTCGTGAGGAACATGACTTTGCTTTTGAACTAGCTGCACAAGAGTTGCCTCTTGTTGCACCTATTAAAGTTGCAGGAGAATCGCTGTTTTCCCACGAAGGATACCACTTTGCGATTTATCCTTGTCGCGGTGGTCGAATTTTTGAAGTTGATGACTTAAACCAACTAGAATGGATGGGACGGTTTTTAGGACGGATACATGCGGTTGCGGCACAAAAAAAATTTAGTCATAGGCCAACTTTCACAAAACATGAAATGCTTTTTCAAGCGACTGATATTATTAAAACTTCTGAATTTGTACCTAGCTATTTATCAAAAGCGTTTTTTACTATACTTGAACAAGTAGTAGAAATTGCCGCTGAGCAATATCAACCAAATAATGAAATACGCCTGCATGGTGACTGTCATGCCGGAAATATATTATGGACAGATGATGGTCCGCATTTTGTCGATTTAGATGATTGTCGTATGGGGCCTGCGATTCAAGATTTATGGATGATGCTTTCGGGGGATCGTCAACAGAAGTTATTGCAACTTGATACTATCTTGATGGGTTACGAAGAGTTTTATTCATTTGAACCCGAGCAACTTATTTTGATAGAATCATTACGTACCATGCGTGTTGTTAATTATATGGCGTGGTTATGTAAGCGTTGGCAAGATCCTGCGTTCCCGCATAACTTCCCCTGGTTTAATACCGATAAATATTGGGAACAGCAAATTTTAATGTTGAAAGAGCAAGTGTCAGCGCTTCAACAACCACCGTTAAGTTTATTTCCTGCATAAATATTATAATAAAAATGCAGTGCTTACATTTGAGGAAAAGTATTAAATGAAAAAATTAGTTAGTTTATTTGTATTCTTGTTATTGCCATTAATGGCTTCAGCAACAAATTATCAAGAAGGTACGCACTACACAGTAGTGAGTGCTGAAGCGACGAAAAAACCTGAAGTGAGAGAGTTCTTTTCGTTTTACTGTGGCCACTGTTTTAAATTTGAACCTTTTATGGCTAGCGTAAAAAAGCAGTTACCCAAAGACGTTAAATTTGAGTTTAACCATGTTGATTTTCTTCGTGGGGCTTCACCAACTATGCAGCAAATGTTAACGAAAGCTGTAATAGTGGCTGAACAAATGGGTATGGATGCTCCGTTAATGCGTGCAGTATTTAATTATATTCATGTGCAACGTGCCGTGATTACCTCTGAAAGAGATATTCGTAATATTTTTGTACTAAACGGTGCTGACGGTGCAAAATTTGATAAGTTAATGAAAAGCTTTAGTGTAAATAGTAAAGCTAAACTTATGAAGAAAAAACAAGATTATTACTCTAAAAGCGGTGGCATAACAGGCGTGCCTGCGGTTATTGTTAATGGCCGTTATAAGATTGAAAATAAAGCGCTAGATAAAAATAATTTTGAGCAAGACTACAATAACTTAGTAAAATACTTATTAACGCTTAAGTAATCATTAAAGCTATATATTGATAGCATTTAATAACACTATATTTTTAAATGCTAGGTAATATAGCGTTATGAGTTTATTTTGATTAGCTAGGCCAGCTTACAATTATGCTGGCCTAGCTTTTAATCGCAAAAGTTTAGTCATTCTATTCTGGTAATTGCTACCTGTTCTTCCTTTTAATTACGCTTCTATTTGTTACTTAACCTGCGTTGTTTATGCTTTTTAATCGGCTTAATCTTTGTTGGAAAGACGCAGTACTAACATCCTTTTTACCTTCAGCCATCGTAATAGTTTTCTGCAATGTTTTAATTGCCGCAGGGTAATTTTTAACTAATTCATATGCATCGGCTAAATTGTCATGAGCACTTATTGAATTTGGTTTTACCTTAGTTATACGTTTTAATACAGCTATCGCTTCTTGATTTCTGTCCTCATCCAATAAATTGTAACTATACCTGCTCAAGCTATCTTCTTGTTTTTCCGATATAGGTTTATCGAAAGTTTCATTCAATAATTGCTGTACTTTTAAGCGATAAGTTCTGGCTAGTTCTGCCTGTTGGTCTTGCTGATAAAGGTTGGCTAAACGATCGATTGCTCTCACGGAACTAGGTATCGCTGTAGCAACATGCTGTAAAAATGAAATAGCTGCAACATGATCGTTATTACGGAGAAAGTTATTGGTCATTATGTTGGCATTATACATTTTGTATTGCGACTTCCAGAGTGGCCATAAGGCAAAGGCCTGTTCAAAATTTTTGGCCATAGTTTGATAGTAAATTGTATCGTAGACAGCAAATTGAAAGAGTTTATCGCTGGTTTCAACTTGGTATTTTTCAGCCCTTTTTTCAAAGTAGTCTAGTATGGATTGGTGATTAAAATTAGCTGTCAAAATTTGCTCTTTATCAGGTTTTCTATAATCTTTAAAATGATTTCTTAAACTGCTATTAAGTGCAGGGTAATACACTGAGCCATGAGACTCTTGTGGAAATACTTCAAGACTAATATTGGCGGCTTTACCTGATAACTTTATTAACTGGTGTTGCAGTGCCTTTGCTTCATTTAGAAAAACTCCGCCGCCCATCATTAATTGTAAGTCGCTATTTTTCACCGTAATGTTTTTATAATTTTCAAGCGCTTTTTCCAATTCTCCATTAGCTAAAATCGGGTCTATTGCAACATAGCTGTTAAAAGTTTCGCCGTTTTGGGGCAAAGCATTAAGTACAAACAAAGCGGAATATGATTGGCCAATTAAAATATTATTGTTGGCGGTTCGGTAATTTTCGTTAATGTAGCTTGATAATTCTTTCGTCAAAAAATGGTTGAAAGGTTCAGGGTTGCTAGCAACATTACTGAACCATTGTTCACTGTTAAAAGGGATACCAACAATTATGCTTTCGGGAATATCGCCTTGCTGCATTAACCGTTCAATTTGAGTCACTGAATGAAAATAGAGATCTTTCATATACGTTAAGATTTCATTATTAGCATCAAGCAAGTAGATCACTGGGTAATTACGTTTAGTTTCTTGATAGTCTTTAGGTAGGCGAATGACAAACGCTCGTTGTTCTTTAAGGCTTTCTGAATAAAAGGCAATTTTTTCACCTAAATTCATTTTTATTTGTGGTACTTCACTACGATTAACATCGATTGCAAAAGCGAAGTTATTGATCAGTAATAAGGTCAGTAGGGTAAACGCAGTTATTAATTGTGTGAACATGTTAACGGTGGTATTAGTTAGTTTTACTCTCGGTACTTGGGTAAATAGCGTTTTCACATTATCCTCTCATTTCATAGATTGAGTATTACTCAGCTGTATTTATTCGGCATTTATATAAGCTGATTCTGTTGTGAGGCTATTGTGCTTAATGCAGAAAAAAAAACGTTACAGATTAACTGATAAAAAACTGATGGTTTGCTGATGATTAAACTAATGCACTGAATAACCGCGCTTTTCAAAAATAAATCTCTGAAAGCAATAGTTATTGTAGATATACTGGTTTGACTATATGTTGATTGTGAACAGAGGCTAAAAATAAAATTAATGAGTGATTTTTGGGTTGGTAATTTTAGAGTTGATGTATCGCGGGCACAAATTATTGTTAAAGACGATATTGTTTCGCTTGAGCCTCGGGTATTAAAGGTATTATTAACGCTTGCCAAAACTCCTGGTGAAGTCGTTACTCATGAAACATTGCTCGAAAGTGTTTGGCCAAATGTTGTTGTTGCACCTAATGCCGTACAACGATGCATTGGACAGTTGAGAAAAGCACTTGGGGATGACGCTAAGCAACAAAAGATGATAGCGACACACCCTAAAGTTGGTTACAGTCTTGTTGCTAAAGTTCAATGGCCAGAAACAGAGCCACTTGCTCAATTAGAAAAACAAAATAACAGTTCGAACATACATCAAAAAATGCAATGGCCGTTGGTCATTTTATGTATGTGTTTAGGCTTGCTGGCTCTAATTATTTACTTTATGCCTATTGAAAAATCGTCACTTCCTATTAGTCGTCTTTCTCCAATCACCAGCACTGATGAAAAAGAATACTATCCAAAATTTTCGCCTGATGGCCGTTATTTGGTATTCAACCGCTTTGTCAGTGTTTGTGAGAATGAGCTTTGGGCAAAAGACTTAGATGAAAATAGAGAATTTCGATTAACCGAAAGCTCTGGTTTTTATGGTCCGGCAAATTGGTCCCCCGATGGTAATCAGCTTGCCTTTTCTAATATGGGCGGTTGTAATGCTCAACAAAAAATAAAACGTTGTTGGAACATAAGTGCGGTATCTTTTTTATTAGCTAAAACCAAACCACAAGTTCCCAGAGAATTACTTGCCTGTGAGCAACATAGCTATGGTGGTATAAATTGGTTATCTAACAATAGTATTGCCTATATTGACTCTTATGCCCGACAAGGTGAGATTAAATCTTTGTCTATAGACAGTGGTGAAATAAAGCAGTTGTATAGCGACCCAGCATATACGGCTCGAGCATTGAGTTACTCTCGTAAGAATAAAAAGCTTGCTGTGACTGTGCATGATCACATGCAAAATACATCGTTAGTCGTATATAACACAGAAACACACACGACTGACCATGTGCAATTAAATGTACCCGACGACTTTAGTGATTATTTATGGTGGGATCCAACTTGGCACCCTGACAAAGATTTGCTTATCACTTCGGCGGAAAATAGTTTATTTGAAATTGATTTAACAGGCGCGTTTGTGGAATACCAAGTGGCAAGTGTTTTCGACATATACAGCCCAGCATATCACCCTGATGGTGAGAAAATTGTTGCTGTTATGGGGGGAGTAGACTTCGATATTCAAGAGTATGACTTGCAAATAAATACCGCCGAAAAAGCTGACTCTTCTCAGTTATCCACAGAATCATCGATTGAAAATCATCAAACTATTCATCACTCAACCGTGGAAGATTATCAAGCTAAATACCAGCCTAAAACCGCTAATATTAGCTTTGTTTCTAATCGGAGTGGCGAGCAACAATTATGGTTTTCTCAAAGTGGTGAGCTTAAGCAACTCAGTCATTTTGATACACATACTCGTATTAACTCCTATGTTTGGTCATTAGATGGTCAGTCGTTAGCATTAGCAATAAGAGGAAAGCTACAACTGTTAACGTTAGATGGTCAGGCTAAATTAATAACAACATCATTTAAAGTGATCGATGTTTATCAATGGGCTGATAATCAGCAAATATTATTGTCGATTATCGAACCAGGGCAAACTGCTAGTCAAAACCAACAACGAAAAGTCGTATTGTTTGATATTAATACGGGCGAGCATAAGGTTGTATTCCAAGGTTTTAGTCATTGGGCGCAACTTGATAACGAGCAAACCTTATATTACACCAACTGGGATAAAAGCCTGCATGTCTATCGCGATAAGCAATCGGCTATTTTTCAGCCGACAAAAGGTGTTGCAATTTTACCGGGCTTTATGATCAAGCAAGATCAATTAATGTTATTTGGTAAAGGAATGATATGGCGTTATCAGTTTGAAAAACAAGTTATATCAACGATAGAAGCAACATCAAAATCGGATCGTATAGCTAATTTAAGTGATATAGATTATGCCAATAAACGAGTGCTTTTCTCTGTGTATAATGATGTCCGAAAAGACTTAGTTATGTTTCAGCGTTAATCGCAATCGTTAAGCTCTTTCAAATATTAAAAAAAACTGTATATTAAAATAAATAGTTATAAACCAAAGGATAAGGTAATAGGGATGTTTATGAAAAATAGAAAGACGACTCCTTTTTTTGTATTGTTAGTTGGACTGCTTTCACTTGTATTTTTAACAAATTGTTCATCATATACGAGTAAAAAGAATTGGAATGACACAGTAAAGTTAGTGTCTAGTGGCGTAGTTAGCATACAAACTGACGTTCCGGTAAGTTTTGACGGCAAATGGAACAGCAGTGGTTACGGCACAGGTTTTATTGTTGATGCTGTACGAGGCATTATTTTAACTAACCGACATATCGTGACCCCAGGACCAGTAACAGCAAAAGCGATATTAATAAATAATGAAGAAATAGATTTAACTCCTTTATATATTGACCCTGTGCACGACTTTGGTTTCTATCGTTACGATCCTCGTCAAATTAAGCATCTACAACCACATCAATTCAAGCTTAGCAATAGTAACCCTAATGTTGGCCAAGAAATTCGTATTATTGGTAATGATGCGGGGCAGAAAATTTCTATTTTAGATGGCACTATTGCTCGACTTGACCGAGAAGCTCCTGTGTACGGTCGTGGCAGGTATAACGATTTTAATATTTTTTATATTCAAGCAGCTACAGCTTCAACAGGTGGTTCGTCAGGCTCTCCTGTAATAAATGTTCAAGGAGATGTTGTCGCCTTAAATGCAGGAAGCCAAAGAAAGTCAGCTAACGCGTTTTATTTGCCCTTAGAAAAAATTAAAATAGCACTAAAAAAATTACAGGCTAATGAAAAAATTGCCAGAGGCACAATACAAACAACCCTTAATGCTAAGCCATATGCAGAACTAGAAAGGCTTGGTTTGAGTAATGAGCTAGAAAATAAGTACCGTGAAAAGTTTCCTGACACACTTGGTTTATTAGTGATTAAGTCAATAATTCCAGGTAGCTCTGCAGCAACGGCTTTGGAAGTAGGCGATATATTATTAGCTATTAATGAGCAGCCAATTGCTGATTTTTCAACTTATGAAAGCAGCATAAATAATAATGTGAATCAGAGCATTAACATGTCTGTGCTTAGAGGAGGTGAAACGCTTTCTGTTTCAGTGAATGTTACTGATTTAGATACCATCACACCTTCGGCTTTTCTCAAGTTTGATGGCGGCGTTTTCCATAATTTGTCTTATCAACAAGCACGACATTTTAATAAATCGATCAAAGGCGTATATGTTGCAATTTCTGCAGGTAGTTTCAAGCAGGCAGGAGTACCTCATAAAAGTATTATTACAGAATTTAATGGTGTACACGTTAATACAGTAGAAGAATTTAATGAGCAGTTAAGCTTGATTGAAAACGGTAGTAAAATTCATCTGCGTTATTTTAATTTAAAAAATCCAAATACTAGTAATTATGCCTTAGTGGAAGTAAATAGTACTTGGTTCGAGCATAGTTACTGCCAGAAAACTCCAGAGTTAGGTTATTGGCCATGTAGCCCATCATTACCATTAGCTGATGCTACTAAAACTGAAGACGTTACAAAAAACGCTTCAATGGCGACCAGTACTCAAATAGAGAATTCATTGGTAGAAGTAAACTTTACCAGTCCGTATTCCATTCAAGGGCGCAGTGGCAATAATAATAAAGCAGGAACAGGCGTCATTGTAGACATCAAAAAAGGCCTAGTTGTAGTTGCCCGCAGTGTGGTTTTCAGCTCATTAGGAGATGTAAAGTTAACTTTTAACAACCGTGTAGAAGTTAAAGGTAAGGTTGAGTATATACACCCGCTACATAATTTGGCTTTAGTATCATACGAACCAGATACTGTCGCTCATGTTCCTTTAACTCAAATTACCTTGAGCAAACAGCCTCTTTCACAGGGAGAGCAAGTAATGCAAATGGGTCTTAACTATGACGGCGTAGTTGAATATCGTGAAACGAGAGTTGATTTAATTGAAGAACTTTGGCTAACGCAATTTGAAGCACCACAGTTTATTGAAAGAAATATTGAAGTAGTTAATCTTGTAAACCCAAATTTATCGGTCGACGGATTATTACTCAATAAAGCGAATGAAGTAACTGCGTTATGGTCTATGTTTGAAGAACGAAGTGGCAATGAAACAAATAATGTTCTAGCAGGTATACCGATTGAGTATGTCGCAGAGCTAATAGCCTTGCACGAAAGTAAAAATCCAATTTATTCTTCAGATTTAAATTTGACAAAAATTGCGCCTGTAGATGCTTTGAAAATGGGGCTACCAGAAGAGTGGTTAACTAAATTGGCCAAGCAAAATCCCCATACCGATAAATTACTGGCAGTTTATAATGTGGCAGAGAGCTCTAAGAGTGCTGAGTTATTTAAACGTGGAGATATTTTATTAGCGATTAATGACACCCCAGTATCTTCCTTTAGACAAGTAGAGTTATTATCACAAGCACCAGAAGTGGGGGTAACTTATCTCAGTGAAGGTAAAATACATTCTCAAAAATTGACTACAACCTTACTAAATGGCCAAGATATAGAACAAGTATTTTATTGGTCTGGATTGTACCTTCATTCACCACATCGTGCGGCGCAACAGCAAGGAAATGTTAGTGATGATGGCGTATATGTTGCGAGTTATAGTTATGGTTCACCGGCAACACGTTATGGGCTTTATGCGATGCGACGTATTGTCGAAATTGACGGCCAGCCAATTAAGAATACTGATGATTTTGTTAAAGCAGTAAAAGGCAAAGAACACCAAGAATCAGTATTAATTAAAACATTAGACTTTAGAAATAATGCTAATGTAATTACCTTAAGAGTTGATAATAATTACTGGCCATTTTACGAAATTAAATATCAAAAAGGCCGTTGGGAAAAGATAAACCATTTAGAAAACCAACAGCCTTCTCCATAACTGGTAATAATTTAAACCAATAAATAAGCCACTAGATATAGTGGCTTATTTATTATTCGAACAGTTAAAATAATTATTCTACAATCTGGATCTGCATACGCATTAATTCGGATACTAGCTATCTTCAAGTAAGTCGGTTAAGCAGGACACCTGTTCAGTTAATGCTGTAACTTGCCTTTCTAGCTCTGATACCCGATGCGCTAATTGAACTTCATTTTCAGATGGAACATCGTTAGTTTCGGGGGCAGAGTTAGCTAAACTATCTTCGTTAATATCAGAAAGTAAATGAAGATAGCGAGAGTCACGTTTTCCTGGCTCTCGTGCTAATTTCTTAACGAATGTTTTACCGTTTAAGTCTTGTAATTGATTCAAAGTCATTTCAACTTCATTAACGTCAGTAAAGTCAGCCAAACGGTTGGTACGAGTTCTTAATTCTCCAGGTGTTTGGGGGCCTCTTAGCAATAACACACAAATAATAGCTCTTTGCTGAGCTGTAAATTTTAAATTGCCAAATTCAGTATTACAAAAGCGATGAAAGTATTTATTTACGCGAACCGATGCCTTGTGATCAACCATTAATTGGTTCATTTCTACCAGTTCATCTATTAAATTTTGCACATCAGCTTCTGAAAATGATGTTACGGGTTCGCGGTTGCTTTTTTGATTACAGCCGATGGTAATGCCATTTAACGAGAGTGGATATTGTTCCGGCGTAGTGATTTCTTTTTCAAGCATAACGCCTATAACACGGCATTGTTCGGCGGTCAGTGTGATCATTTTTAAAATTCCCTTATTAAATTGCTAGTGATGTTATACCAAGCACTATCTAGTATTACCATATTAAGCTTGGTAACTGCCCATAAAAAAAGCCATAGCATGCTATGGCTTTTTCAAATAATTCAGTTGCTTTTAAATGTTATTCTATATTCGCAATCTGCTCACGCATTTGCTCAATCAATACTTTTAATTCTACGGCAGAATTAGTTATTTCTGCGTTAATTGATTTAGAGCCGAGAGTATTTGCTTCACGATTAAACTCTTGCATCATAAAGTCTAAGCGACGACCTTGCGCTCCACCTTTGCTAAGAATGCTTCTAGTTTCTTTAACATGGCTAAAGAGACGGTCAATTTCTTCATCTACATCCATTTTTTGTGCAAGCAATACCAGTTCTTGTTCAACTCGTCCTGAATCAAGCTCTATTTTTGCATCAGTAAATTTATCGGTAATACGCTTACGCTGCCATGCAATAACTTCTGGCATAAAGGCTTTTACTTTTTCAGACTGTTCAACTATGCCTTCAAGGCGTTGTTCAATTAAAGTTTTTAAGTTTTCGCCTTCGCTTGCGCGTGCGTCAATAAAGTCTTTAAGTGCTTGTTCAAAACCAGCTAAAATTTCCTTTTGAATAGTGCTCATGTCAGCTTCTTCTGCTTCCATAACACCAGGCCAGCGCATTATTTCTAATGGATTCAACTGACTATTAAGGGTTTGCTCGTTGATCCAGCCGGCATGTTGAAGCAATTGCTCAGCTAAATCTTTATTGAGTGATAAATTATTTTTTGCTGATGGGTTCGCATTAAAACGTAGATTACACTCAACCTTTCCGCGGTTTAATTGTTTACGAAAACGCTCTCGTAATAAGGGCTCGATACTGCGAAATTGTTCAGGTAAACGGAAGTAGGTTTCTAAAAATCGTTGATTTACAGAGCGAATTTCCCAAACTGCGTTGCCCCATTCGCCTTTTACTTCAAAGCGTGAAAAAGCCGTCATACTATGGATCATATTGTTGTCCGTTTACTGAGGATGAAAATTAAAATGATTATGCCAAACGCGTAATCAGGTAGCTACTTTATTTTTAATGATTATTTGGGATCTAGGCTGTATTCACTGGGATGAAAATAGAAACTGTTATTTCGTCCTCTGGCTTTTGCTTCGTATAATGCTTTGTCAGCCTGTATAAACAGATCTTCGCCCTGCGCTATATTTTCCGTTAATTCGGCAATACCTATGCTAACAGTAACGTAGTCGCATACTCCGGAAAATTCGTGTTTAATTGCTGCTACTTCAATATTTAAACGAATTCGCTCTGCAACGCTATATGCCCCGTTGATATCTGTAGAAGGGAGAAGCACCACAAACTCTTCACCGCCATAACGAGCAATAAAATCTGTAGATCTGGGTAATGTGCTCGCAATATGCTGCGCGATACTTTGCAAAGCACCATCACCAGCATCATGACCATAATGATCATTAAAGGCTTTAAAGTAATCTATGTCTAACACTAACAACGATAATGGCTGTTTAGTTCTTTTCGCTGATACAAAGGATAACGTCAACTGCTTATTGTAAGAGCGACGATTGGCTATTTGTGTCAGTGGGTCTGTTTCACTCAATTTTTTTAAGGCGATATTGGCTTGCTCTAATGCTAACGTTCTTTCTGTAACTAATATTTGTAAATGTTGTCGATGTTTATTGATGATTTTATTTTCTTTTGTTTTCATCAGAAATAATAAAATCATTAATCCAACAGAAAGTAATATGGTAATAAGTAGCACAATATAAATAATGCGTTGGGTTTTTTGGTGTGGAAGAAGTGCTTCTTTGGCATCTATCTCCGTTGTAATACCTATATCTAGTACTTTATCCCAAAGCCAAACACCGAACACTTTAACACCTCGGTAGTCACGATAAGGCTCAAGCTGTTCTAGAAAGTTTCCCGATATTGCTTTTTCGGCCATCAAGGTGAGCGGCCGCTTATTTTTGGCAAGAGCTAAGTTAGGTTTTTTTTGTATGTTTACTCCAGGATCTGTAATTCTTAATGTCATCATACTTATGCCGTCTTTACTGAGTTCTCCTACACTACGAAGATTTGCATTGAAACGGCTTTTGGTCAGTAAAAAACCATGTTTATCAAAAGCGTAGCTTTCCCCTGTATCACCAACACGGCCTAATTTCATTATACGAGTAAAGTCTTTCTTCGGGGTCATGCTTATCGCTAAAGCAGCAATGATCTTATTATTGTTATCAAAAATAGGAGCGGCGATATAAATGGTACTGATATTTCTTGTTTTTTGACCTTCAGTGGTTATTATCGATTTTGTTGACAGTATTGTTGGAATGAAGATAGTTTCGCCTGAAAACACACGGTCTAAATAGTATTTTCTATGGATGTTTATAATGTTCTCAGCGTAGATGTTTTGATTGTTCATTGACGTTAATGTAATGCGATTATTGGCAATGATTGAAAAGTCTCTATATTGGTCAACAATGTACTTATCTTTCATCAAGGTCTGTATTTTCTCTACAGACTTACTATTCAATAAGTCGGTATTGTTTCGATATTCTTCTAGAAGGGTATAGGTAAGTTGTTTTATCTCGTCATTAGCGGCTGCATAGCTAACAACTTTCAGCTGCTCCTCTATCCATAAAT
>Ga0209292_1001390_pt1 | contig 29685 bp, 24 predicted proteins | sample GOMGulsemesocosm_2_FD_184634 | JGI IMG/M metagenome (GOLD analysis project Ga0209292, IMG submission 184634) | Methane-oxidizing microbial communities from mesocosms in the Gulf of Mexico - GOM9C Gulf of Mexico (SPAdes) (version 2) | ecosystem: Environmental > Aquatic > Marine > Cold seeps... | reverse complement strand
TGGACTTACCTTTCCAACGAATTTACAAGGAGGGAAGGCAGTGATTTCCATTGAGCCTGTTCCTGATAATAGTGAGCTTCCGTTCCTATTAAAACCTTTGGTAGGTAGTATTCCTGTAGATGCCACGGATCATACTACATACGCAATTGGAAAAAACTTAAATTTCCCTACAGGAACTGTTGTAAGGTAACATTGAATCATAGCAGCGCATGCTATTATAAAGTACCGTGCCATATTTGAGAATTCGTACGTATTATCTTATACAACCAAATTCAAAAACATGTACCATTGATGATACGTTTTTTGTAAATGATAGGTCACTTTAATTATTGTTTTTTCAGCCTTATAACATGAAGGTTGTCTCACGTATTTTACGTATCTTTTCACCATGCGATTTAAGATGATTTTCATTTTAAATAACATCGTAAATGAAACGTTTTAGATAGCTTCATTAAATTGAACTTATCCTAATTTAAAATATAAAAATATGAGTTATTATAGTGCTAAACATATAGTTACCGCAATAGGTACCTATTGTGGATTTATTGCAGGAGGATATGTTTTTAATCTTGAGAATGATGAAATGATAGATTTCACAGAGATTAAGGGCAGTGTTTTAGAAGCCTTTGATTTACATGTTTCTGATTTTAAAAATAAAAAGTTCGAAATCACTTATTCAGAAAATTTCTCACATTCAAGTGACGATGGTATTGCTGTTTTTACATTGGTTAAACTGGAATTATTGGCGAAATAAGGAGTATGAAAACTTATGTGCATGTAATCTTCTGATCAGGAAGTCACTACAACGTAAAGTAACAAAAGCATCACTATTTATAGCGATGCTTTTGTATTTTTGAACTAAATATTACCTATGAAAATCACAAAAAAAAGAATTTTCGACCTGCTATGGGTCCTAGCATTTGCCGTTATTTTAATTCCCACCTCTAGAGCCTGGATTTTAAAACAACTCAGTTTTTCGCCGGATATTGAGGCTGTTTCGGAGCGTGTTCCATTGTCCACATACGATTGGCAACTCATAGGAGTAAACACAGCTGACCTAGATTTTAATACGCTAAAAAACAACGTGGTGTTTGTTAATTTTTGGGCAACATGGTGTCCTGGCTGTGTGGCAGAAAAGCCAAGTATACAAGCTTTGTATAATGATTATAAAGACAAAATAGTGTTCCTTTCTGTTACGAATGACCCGAAAGATAAAGTGGATGCTTATTTTAAGAAAAAAGGCTATAACCTGCCGGTGTATAATTTAAAAACACGTGAACCAAAAGAGTTGCGTTCAGAAAGTATTCCTACTACGTTTGTAATTGATAAAAAGGGATTCATTGTCATAAAATCTGGGAGGGCAGATTGGGATACAGCCAAAACTAGACGCTATTTGGATGATTTAATTGCTAGGGAGTAAGAAAGTTAACTTGAACGAGCTTAGTTTATAAAAAAAAGAAGCCTACTATTTGATTTTATAGTAGGCTTGTGAGGGTGGTTTGGTAGTTTTTGATGTTGAAAGTTTGATCATAAATAAAGATTAAATACCATATCTTCTAGATTTATCCCATCGATTTCTTAATGCCTTTTTAAAGTCGACAAATATTACTTTTGATGCTTTGTTGTTTTTCGATAATTTGTTAGTTACTGTGTCCATGATATTTGTTTTTAATAGTTGTTATTTACTTAATAGACGCCGTAAAGATTAAATTGTTACACTAGTCTGTATAACATGGTACTATTTAACGGTTTTTTAACAAATAAGCATATAAGCTCTTAAAATAATGATAAAATTAGTCCAAATCTAGTTGGTCAATTACTCTAAGTATCAATGAGCAACCCTTTATAATATCATCTTTAGAGATGTTGAGTGGAGGAGTAATTCTAATAGCACTTCCTTCAAATAATAGCCAAAACAAGAACAATCCCTTCTCTAAACACCCGAGAATTACCTTACTTGCAATTGCTGGATTTTTAAATAGAGGAGCAAGCATGAGACCTTGACCTCTAATTTCTACGATAGATGGGTGTTGTAATAATTTTCTGAATAAGGCTTCTTTTTCAGCAATTTGAGCCATCAAATCTTCTTGATACAAGGTCTCTAATGTTGCCAAAGCAGCGGCGGCAATAACAGGGTGTCCACCAAAAGTTGTTATATGTCCAAGTTTTGGAGCAGTCTTTAGTAAACTCATTAATTTATTGGAAGCTATAAAGGCACCAATAGGCATTCCTCCACCTAATCCTTTTCCTGTGATCACGATATCAGGAACGATTTGGTGATGTTCAAAACAAAATAATTTACCAGTACGTCCAATTCCAGATTGGATTTCATCAAGTATCAGTAAGGCGCCTACTTGGCTACAGCGTTCTCTTACCTTTTGAAGATAATTAGAAGTGGGAATAATAAATCCGGCCCCACCTTGTATGGTTTCGAGGATTACAGCGGCTGTGGAAGTTGTTATTTTTTCTAGATCGATTTCATCATTGAAACTAATAAATTTTATTCCTGGAATTAAAGGTCTAAATGCTCTATTCTGTTGTTCAGCTCCTGACACACTCATGGCACCTTGTGTATTTCCATGGTAGGAATTTTTAGCTGCAATAATTTCAGATCTTCCTGTGGCTCTTTTAGCTAGTTTTAATGCACCCTCAGTGGCTTCTGTACCCGAATTAGTTAAATAAGTAGTGTCTAGGGGACTCGGGCAGTGCTCAGCAATAAACTTACATAATTTTACCGAGGGGGCCTGCGCAAATTCTCCATAAACCATGACATGGGTATGCTTAGAAACTTGCGTTGTAATGGCATTGTTTATGGCAGGATGGCTATGTCCTAAGGTATTGGCAGAAACTCCTGCTATAAAGTCTAAATAAGCCTTGTTGTCTGTATCATATACATAAGAACCAATAGCATGACTAATTTCGATAGCCAATGGGTGTTCAGATGTTTGGGCTTGATATTTTAGGAAATCTTCTGTTGCCATTAGTTTCTTTTTTTTAAGCCCGCTTCTTTCATTCTTTTTTCTTTTCCTTTCGGAGGTTTGCCGTTTGCTTTTGTAGCGGCTGGTTTAATAGCAGGAATAGTAGGTTCTTCTTGTTTTGGAGCGGCTTTTTCTAATAATTCAGCCATGTTATCATGAATAAAAATATCTTCTATTTTTAAGGGTTGTTCCGTTCCTCTCCATAAAAATCCTTTGATTTGTTTTTTATCTTCAGGAAAATCATCCACAGGGTAGGTATCACCTTTTACACTTCTAATATGAGTAATGAATTCGACTTGCTTGTCTTTCATTTCAATTTCTATTCGACTACTTCGCATGGCTGAAATAGCCAAGAGTTCTTGGGCCTCATTTCGATCGTAGGTCACGACTTGACAGTTTCCAATTACATGGAGGTTTCTTAAATCATTGTCTGTAAACTTCCCTAACATTCTTTTTCCAGCCATTTGGTTATATCCTGCGGAATCTTTTTGGATCATAAAGGCGTTTCTTAGAATTTTTAAAGAATCTAATTTTTCAGTTTTAGGATTGGAAAGTAATTGAATGGTATCACCCGTTATTTGATTGCCTTGTGCCCATATTACGGGAAACTTAAATAATTGTGTCAATCCTGATTTTTGATTCATATGCATAGAATCACATTTACCACTCATATCATTTTTAAAAAATTTAACATGTGAAAATGCGCGTAAAATACGGTGCTCTGGCTTCCCTGTGACCATTAGTTTTTTTCCGTGAACATACATAGAGTCTTTTCCCACAAGTGAGATGGCTACTGCTCGTTTGGTTATAAATACAGAGTCTTTAAATCTATATAATTCCGCATAACCTCCTTTGATTACGGATTTATTAATACTGTCTGTAATTTTAATATTCCCTGTAAGTGAAGAGAATTCAATTGGTTGATTATAATAAATACTATCACCCTCTATGATTCTATTTTTAAAATAAATTTTGGAGTTTTTTAATAAATGAGAAACCTTGGTTTTAGAATTGAAATCACCTTTTTCTGTATAAATTTTCGTACTATCTTTTTTATTGATAATAGTGGAGGGGCCTTGAATATTTACAAGCCCTGAATCTGTAAAATAATCCAACTTATCCGATACCAAGTCATTTTCATCATTATACACCTTTACATGGGATTGGGCTACGAATTTGTTGTTTTGTAAATAATAAGTGCCTTTATCGCTTTTTAAGGTATTTGTAGTGTCTATTATCGTCCCATTGGTAGGATAGTATAGTTTCTGCAAGGCTCTATCAAAATATAGCGTATCAGTTTTTAAGGTGATTATTGGATCTTTTAAAATAACCTTACTATAGGACTTTACTAATTTAGTATTCCCGTAGTATTCAATATAATCGCTTGTTTGCGTAATGGTATCGCCTTGATTAAAAACTACGTCACCTATCGCTTTTAATCGATTGTCGTCTTCGTATCTAATTGCCATTTTACAACGCATAGTAGCACCTTCATGCTCTAAAAAAACATTTCCAATGGAAACGATGGCTCCCGGATATTTTTCTACATTGTTGAACGTATCGTCAGCACTTAAAATTTTAATTTTGCGTGTTTGTGCCCCAATCGTTGTGACGAATAGGATACAGAATATAAAGAGTAGTTGTTTCAATGGATCTAATTTGTGGTAAAAATAACCATTTTGTATAGAACGAGTATTAAAGTTCTGTTAGAAAATAAAAAAACCTGTAGATCTTTCAATCTACAGGTTTTTTATCAGTATTTTAAATCAACTTATCTGTTGATTGTTTGTTTTCTATCAGGTCCTACTGATACAATAGTAATAGGCACTTCTACAAAATCTTCAATGTATTTAATATAGTCATTTAACGCTGTTGGTAATGTACTGCTAGAGTCCATTCCAGTTAAATCTTCTTTCCAACATGGAATACTTTCGTAAATAGGACGTACGTTGTGTTCTTCTACATTATAAGGGAAGTGAGAAATTTCTTCACCTTTATAGTTGTATTTTGTACATACTTTTAAGGTATCGAATCCAGATAAAACATCTGCTTTCATCATCATTAATTGTGTAACACCATTAATTTGAATAGAATATTTTAAGGCTACTAAATCCAACCATCCACATCTACGCTCTCTTCCTGTTGTTGCACCAAATTCGTTTCCGATTCTTCCCATGTCCTCTCCGTATTTGTCAAACAATTCCGTTGGGAATGGTCCAGAACCAACACGTGTAACATAGGCTTTAAAGATTCCAAAAACTTCTCCTATTTGGTTAGGAGCAACACCTAAACCTGTACAAGCACCAGCGGCTGTAGTGGTAGATGATGTCACAAAAGGATAGGTTCCAAAGTCAACATCCAATAAAGATCCTTGTGCACCTTCTGCCAAGATGGTTTTACCCGCTTTCATGGCTTGGTGGAAATATTCTTCACTATCTATAAAAGGTAATTCTCTTAAAGCTTCAATTGCTTTAAAGAAATCAACTTCTAATTCATTCAAATCAAACTCGATTTGAGAATCATAGTGACTTAACATTTTTAAATGTTTATTAGCCAAGGTTCTGTAAATCTCTTTCCAGTTGTCCATTTCTAAATCTCCGATACGCATTCCGTTTCTACCGGTCTTGTCCATATATGTTGGACCAATACCTTTTAACGTAGAACCGATTTTTGCTTTCCCTTTAGCAGCTTCATTTGCAGCATCTAACAAACGGTGTGTCGGAAGGATTAAATGTGCTTTTCTAGAAATCAATAATTTTGAAGGAAAATCAATATTATACGCTGCTAAATTGTCCAATTCTTTTTTAAAGATAACTGGGTCAATAACAACTCCGTTTCCAACGATGTTTATTGAGTCCTTGCGAAAAATTCCAGAAGGAATAGTATGCAATACATGTTTTTGACCATCAAAAATTAAGGTATGTCCCGCATTTGGTCCTCCTTGAAAACGAGCAATTATGTCGTAATCAGTGGTTAAAACATCTACGATTTTTCCTTTTCCTTCATCGCCCCATTGTAGCCCTAGTAATAAATTTACAGCCATTGTATGTATTAATTATATGTGTTTAATTATTCTTTTTTTTTGTTCCGTAAAAGTACAGTGAGTGGTTGTGAATTTCTATCCCAAATTCTTCTTCAATCGTTTTTTTGATTGTTTGAACTCGCGGATCACAAAATTCCATTACCTCACCAGTATCCGTTAAAATAACATGATCATGTTGTTTGTCAAAATAACTTTTTTCGTAATGTGCTTGTGATTGTCCAAACTGGTGTTTACGTACCAATCCAGCATCTAATAACAGTTCTATAGTGTTGTATAAAGTGGCTCTACTTACACGATAGTTTTTGTTTTTCATCTTAATATAAAGCGATTCGATGTCAAAATGATCGTCCAACGCATAAACTTCTTGCAATATAGCAAAACGTTCTGGCGTTTTTCTATGGTTATTCTGTTCTAAAAAATTGATGAACACCTTTTTAACAATTTTTTGATTATCGCTACTCATACTTTTTATTTTTTACAAAATTAATCCAATTTTATTTAGATATACTAGAAAATGACATAAATTATTAGTCAATGTAATCAAATTATGTGTGTTTGTATATTCGATTCACCTTTGTGACACCTTCTAAACGTTTTAATATGGCAACAAGCTTATCTAATTGAGTTTTATTGTTAATGCTAATTGTTACTTTACCATCAAAAATTCCATCGTTGCTATCCATGGTTAAATTGTGAATATTGACACTCATATTTCCCGAAATCGCTTGAGAAATATCACTCACCATTCCCACATGATCTACTCCTTGAATATGTAGAATTACTTTAAATTCTTGTTTAGATGAATCTATCCATTTGGCAGTCATTATTCTGTAGGCAAAATTAGCTTGCAGACTTATGGCATTAGGACAATCCTTTTTATGAATTTTGATACCATCATTAATGGTTATAAAACCAAAAACTTTATCGCCAGGAATGGGATTACAACATTGGGCTGGTTTATAATCCAACCGTTCTTCCTCTTTTCCAAATACAAGTAAATCATATTTTTCTGTGATTTCCGGCTTGTTAAACTCTGGGTTAGGAGGGCTTTTCTTAATTCTGTTTTTAAAGAAACTTACAATGGCATTGTTTCTAGAGGCAACATATTGTTTCAACTGGTTGTTATCTATCGATCCCATACCAAATTGATAAAACATATCAAAGCTTGTTTTTAATTTAAAAAACAACACTAGTTCATTGACCGTCTTCTCATTTAAAGTTATTTTTAAATGTCTCAGTTTTCTGGTTAGTGTTTCTTTTCCTAAATCTGCAATTTTCTTTTGATTTTCTTTTAAAGCAGCTTTAATTCTGGCTCTTGCTCTTGCCGTAACTACAAAATCCAACCAACCTATATTTGGCTTTTGTGCTTTTGAGGTAATAATCTCGACCTGATCACCACTTTTTAAAACATGACTTATAGGGAGTAACCTCCCATTTACTTTAGCGCCTCTACAAGTCATTCCAACCTGCGTGTGAATGGAAAAAGCAAAATCTAAAGCGGTGGCATCCTTTGGAATAGCCTTTAAATCTCCATTAGGTGTAAAAACAAATATTTCTTTTGAATACAGGTTAAGTTTGAAATTCTCAACAAAGTCTACTGCATTTGTTTCTTGATTTTCTAAGGTTTCTTTTAGTTTGTTTAACCAGCCATCTAAGCCAATTTCACGTTCGTTATTATGTTTGTATTTATAATGTGCCGCATACCCCTTCTCGGCTATTTCGTTCATTCTCTCGGATCGAATTTGTACTTCTACCCATTGACCATTTGGCCCCATTACTGTGATATGTAATGCTTCGTATCCCGTGGTTTTAGGTTGACTTATCCAGTCCCTAAGTCTTACAGGGTTTGGGTGAAAATGGTTGGTAACGATGGAATATATTTTCCACGCATCAAATTTTTCGTTTTTTTCGGTAGAATTATAAACAATCCGAATCGCAAATTTGTCATAGACCTCTTCAAAACCTACTCCTTGCGTCATCATTTTTTTTCTGATGGAATAGATTGATTTTGACCGTCCTTTTATATTGTATTCAAAACCTTCTTCGTCTAAGGAGTTTTCTATTGTTTTCGAAAATGCTTTTATATAAGCCTTTTGTTCTTCCTTACTATCAGAAATTTTACTTAAAATATCGTTGTATACTTTGGTATCCGTATACTTTAGACCTAAATCCTCCAATTCAGTTTTTATATTATACAAACCAAGGCGATGTGCCAATGGAGCATAGATATACAATGTTTCCGAAGCAATTTTTACTTGCTTGTGAGGTGGCATTGCATCCATGGTCTGCATATTGTGCAAACGATCTGCTATTTTGATTAAAATGACGCGGACATCATCATTTAAAGTCAATAGCATTTTTCTGAAATTCTCAGCTTGTAAAGAGGCGTTTTGATCCTTTTTTAGATGAGATATTTTGGTAAGCCCCGCTACGATTCTCGCCACTTTTTCTCCAAAAAATTGCTCAATATCTTCGGAAGTGTAAGGGGTGTCTTCAACAACATCATGTAATAAAGCACAAACGATAGAGGTCTTTCCTAAGCCTATTTCATTGGCAACAATTTTAGCAACCGCAATTGGATGATATATATAAGGTTCTCCTGTTTTTCTTCGTTGTGGTGCATGAGCCTCTAAGGCTAAGTTAAAAGCTGTTCGAATTAGTTTTTTATCCTCTTTACTGAAACTCTGGTAGGAGTTCTTTAACAAGTCTTTATATCGCCTTGCGATTTCCTTGTTTTCCTCTTCTTTCGTCATTGAATAGCTCATGATTAAATGTAAGACTTATTCTAAGGAAAGCAAATTAATCTTGTTGTTTTTTTAAATTAAGGATACGTTCTAATAGAGTAGGATGCGAATAGTGGACAAATACGTACCAAGGATGAGGAGTTAAGTTACTGAGACTCTTCTTGGAAAGCGTTTTTAATGCCGATATTAGCGAATTGTTAGAGAAATGTTTTTTAGCAAAATCATCAGCCTGATATTCAAATTTCCGAGAACATAAATGCATCAATATTCCAGTAAATTCAGAAATAGGGGCATACAAAAAACCAAAAGCTACCAATCCTATATGAAAACTTGCTTCTTTTAAGCCCAATGCCATGGCAATAGTATCGTTGCCTATAAATAAAGATAAAATATAAAAGGTAGTTCCTGTTAATATCGTGGATAATAAGATGTTATAGACAATATGTTTCTTTTTATAATGACCAATCTCATGAGCGAGCACTGCTACAATTTCATCTGTAGATAAATCATTGATCAATGTATCATATAATGTGATGCGTTTTTGAGAACCAAACCCTGAAAAATAGGCATTGGCTTTTGTAGAACGTTTGGAACCGTCTATCACGAATATATTATCAATAGAAAATCCAACTTTATGAGCAAACTCCGTGATGGCTTCTTTTAATTCTCCTGCTTCTAATGGCGTTTGTTTATTAAATATAGGGACTATAAATTGTGCGTAAAACAAATTCATTAATAAAGAAAAACCGGTAACAAGCCCCCATGCGTATAACCAAAACAATGTAGTAGTTTGGATATAAAACCAATTGATAACTCCCAGTATAATACCTCCTAGCAATGCTCCCAAAAGTAATCCTTTTAGTTTATCCATCCAGAAAGTGGACTTTGTACTTTTATTAAACCCAAAGCTTGACTCTATATAGAAAGTTTGATAATAAGAAAAAGGTAAAGTGATTATTCCGTTTGCCAAACCTAATATTCCAAAAAACAATAAGCTTACAACTATAGGGTGCAGGCTAATGCTTTTTGCCATCATATCTACGCTATTAAACCCTCCCAAAATAATAAATAACAGCACAAGGATAAAAGAAAACGAACTAGTGATTAATCCAAATTTGTAATTTGTTTTTTTATAGCGTTGCGAAGAGGCATATTCATCGTTGCTATAGATGTCTTTGAGCTCATCTGGAATTTTATTGCTGAAATTTTTGGCATTGAGCATGGCAATGTACTTTTCAAAAATAAAATTGCATATAATTAGGCCTATGATTAGATAATAGTAGGATGTTGGTGTCATTAGCGAACATTTAAGATGCGTCTAGCGCGGAGATAGTATTTTTTCCAATAAGGATTACTCAATTTAGTTTTAGTTACTCCTGAAGAGGACGCACTGTGTATAAATGTGTTATTACCACTGTAAATCCCTACATGGTAGTATTTTTTTGTAGGTTTAAAAAAGAGTAAATCACCAATTTTATAGTGGTTCTTACTTACTTTCTCTCCGGTACGTATTAATTGATTTGTCGTTCTGGGAATATCAATTTTAAATGCCTCTAGATATACTTTTTGAACAAACCCCGAACAATCAAAACCATGCTTATTTGTTCCTCCAAAACGATAGGGGATACCTTCATAAATTTTGAATACGTCTTGTAGCTTTTCTTCATTACTAACTTTAGGTACAATTTTAGTTGCTTTTTTAGCACCGCACGCGCTAAAAAGAAAAAGGATGGCAGTAAAGAAAAGAAGTTTTTGCATATTATAAATTTCGTTGTCTAGTGGCTTCAAAAATTAGGATGGCAGCGGACACTGATACATTCATAGAATCTATTTTTCCACGCATAGGAATGATAATGTTTTGAGTAGTGTTTGCAAGAAATTCATCGGAAAGACCAGTAGCTTCCGTTCCCATAACAATGGCGCTTGCTTGCTTAAAATCAACTTCAGTATAAGGAACTGAGGCTGTTAGCGCTGCTCCATATATTGCAATGCCTTTCTCTTTTAAAAACGATAAAATTTCACCCGTGCTAGCCATAGCAATCTGCGTAGTAAACACACAACCAACACTTGACCTAACAACATTTTGGTTGTACAGATCAGTCTTTGGATTTGCTATAATAACGGCATCTATATTAGCAGCATCGGCCGTTCTTAATAAGGCGCCTATATTTCCAGGTTTTTCTGGTGCTTCAGCTATTAAAATAAGTGGGTTTTTAGTGCTAAATTTGAGTGTATTCAGATCCAAAGGTAAACTATATGCCACTGCAATTAGTCCTTCGGTAGATTCACGATACGCTAATTTCTTATAGACTTCTTTCGACAATTCTATGATCTCTGTATCACTTGAAATATCTAACGACTGTAATTGGCTTGAAAGATCAACTTCCTCTGACAATAATATGGTTTTAAGGCTATAATTCCCCATAAGAGCCAAAGAGATTTCACGCGCCCCTTCAATTAAAAACAATCCTGTTTTTTTTCGTTCACGGGATTTATCTTTTAATTTAATCAATTGCTTAATCAATGGATTTTGGAGGCTTTCAATTTTTTTATGCATGGGACAAAAATAGGTTAAAATTACTATTAGAAAGTGGCTTAAGGGGACTCTTTTTTGTCTAGAGTTTCATCATGGTTACTTTTTACCTGTTTTTCATCGTAATAATTTATGAGTAATAATACCATGCGGTTATAACTTTTGATACCGTGTTTTTGTTTGTTAGATTTTAAAAACAGGTTATATCCTTTTTTTATATAAGGCTCAAAAGGGTTTTTGTATTTTTCACGCAGCGCGTAATGATCCAGTAAATCTTTCTTTATTCCTTTATTCAATTGCTTAAATAGTTTTTTGAAGGCTACGGTATCCCTTCTTCTCATTTCAAAAATACTGTGGAGCATCGCATTTTTATAGCCTGAATAATTAAAAAAGGCATCGGGGTGATGGGTGCTGGCTAAAAAACCGATAAACTCTGCTTCGTTTTCTGCTGCATAACCTATCTGGTGGGCCATCTCATGACTTATAGTGTTTGGTGCACTGGTTTTTATACCATTTATATTGACATGTGCTTCACCAGTTAAGGGGTTTAAATAACCTCCTACCGCTATATAACTTTGAAAAGTACTCATTAAAGAACTTTTTATAGAGGGTATTTTATATGCTAAAAAAGGGTACGCTGATTGAGCCTTTTCATAACCTTTTGGTGCCATTTGGTATAATTCCTTATAATTATACGGAACCACAACCTTAAGTGTATCTTGTCCTGTGAGTTCTAACTGTAAACTGTTTGTTTTTTTGATCAATTTACTTGTTAATAGTTCCAACTCATTGGTAGAATAATCAGTAGTCGTAAAATGAAGATTTTCAGATAAAGGGATGCGGAAATAGTTAAACCCCCAATTGATATAAAAGAAAAACACTAAAACAGAGGCCCAAGCCATGATGTTTAGTACTGCATTTTTAAAAGATATTTTCTTTACGAAAATTTTAAAAAGGGTTCTCAATAATAAAAAAACAAGGATAAATAGCAACAAGTCTCCTACAGAGAAGGGTAACCAGCCAAAGGCACCTCTCCAAAAACTTGCTATATAAGGATAAACGCCTATAGAATAATAATTTTCTATAAACACAGGAAATGATGCCATGGTTTGTATCAAAATGAGTTGTACAAATAGAAGGATCACTAAAATAGCACGGAAAGTATTTTTTTTCATATTCAAAAATAGTGAATTAATTTTTTAAAAACGGTGGAAATTAAGAATCTATCTTATGCGGTCATCTGCTTTAAATGCCCCTCGGTTGTGTAAAATCCATTGTGCTTCATCCAAAGGGTTTACACCTCTATACTCTTGTTTTTTATCTTCTGTAAATTCACAGGGTTGATAACCTCCTATATTCAGCTTCAATCTTCCCTTTCCTGAGGTAATGGAATTAAACCTTACCTGATAATTCATGGCTTTTTCTACCGTAACGGTTCCCGTTAGCTGGAATATTTCATCCTTGAAAAAAGGAGCTTCAATGTTCGCATTTAATTTAACCAAACTACTTTGGATGCTACCTAGTAAATTTTGATGAGCCTTAATTTCAAAAGTATAATAAGGCTCTAATAATTGAGTGCCTGCATTTTCTATAGCTCGTAAAATCCCCATAGGTGTTGCCAATAAAAAGTCACCAGGATTACTGTGAACTGTATGCTCTTCTCCTTTGATGAGTTCAATAGTTATATCCGTAACATCCCATCCTTTAATACCTTGCTTTAGCCCCCATGGAATAGCTCTTTTTACTTCGTTTTGGTATTTCTGACTGATATCATTTACCCCCACAGATGAAGAGAACGTGACTCCAGAATTTGCAATTCCAGGACCTATTTTAAAGGTCATAATCGCCCAACATGGTTTTGGCATCCAATAACGTACAAAGCCTTCTGCGGTTGTTTTTGGTGTTTCTTTATAAATAATTTGTGGAGCATTAATACTTATTTCTATGGAGAATCGATGGAATAAGGTATGGATGAGCACATCGGATTGCAAAGGCCCTAATATATGTACATGAAATTCTCTTTCAGCTTTATACCAAGTAAAATGTAGGGCAGGGTTTTCAGTATCTAAGAGATGAAGTGCATTGGCCAATGCTTGGTAATCTTTTTCAAATATAGATTTTACTTCAACTGATAACACGGATTTACTCCCTAAATTATAGCTGTTTTGAGTGAGATCATCACCTAAGACATCACCTACAGTGATCGCTTCTGAGATGGCAATAATTCCGATATCATTTTTGTTTAATTGGTTTATACTTTGTAGTTTACCAACGGAGTTTTGCAGTAGTTGGTTTATTTTTATCGTACTTCCAAGTTGTTTACATACGATACTATCTTTGGAATGAATACTTCCTCCATAGACTCTAATATGTGCAAGTTTTCCAAATTTAGGATGATGTTCTATTTTAAAGACTTTTGCATTGGGAAGCGAAGTTTTTAACGTGTTTTTACTTGAAAATTTGCAGATTGTGGTGGCAATATCTTGAATACCGACTCCTTGTTTAGCGATTCCAAATTGAATTGGGATCAATGACTGAGATGCGATACAATTCTCAATTTTAGTCGCTATAGTATCGCTATATTGTAGTTTTTCTTCAAGATATAGTTCGAAGATCTCATCGTCTAGTTCTGCTAAATTTTCATAACTTTTAGCAATGAGAATTTCGGAAAGTTCCGCCGTGGCTATCGGAATAATTTCATTGTTTTCGGTGGGATGATTTAGACAGAAACCTTTGATACCAAGATCATTTTCCAATTCGTTAAAAACCTTTTCAATAGCCGCACCATCTCTATCTACTTTATTGATAAAAATGAGCACAGGAATCTCTAACCCTCGAAGGTTCTCCCATAAACTTAAGGTATGCGCTTGAATGCCATCAACTGCCGAAATAATCAATATCACGGCATCCAAAACTTGTAAAGCTTTATCAACTTCATCGGAAAAATCAGCATGTCCAGGAGTGTCTATTATATTAATTTTGGTCTGATTCCATTCAAAACTAACACAGGTATTTTGAATAGTAATTCCACGTTCTTTTTCTAGAACCAAATGGTCTGTAATGGTAGAACCTTTGTCTACGTTACCGAGTTTATGAATAGCACCGGAATTGTATAATAACTGTTCTGTAAGGGTGGTCTTTCCAGCATTTACGTGGGCAATAATACCGATATTAAGGATTTTTTTATTCATAAATATACAGGGTAGGTGTTGATTTATAAGGGCTTAAGTGAATTGTTTGTATCGGTTGTTTTTGGATTGTTTTTAGAATAATATGTCTACCAACCCGTGTATTTTGGAGGCGTTATCTCTTTCAAATTTAAATATACTATGAGTTGTCCACGGTGATGGGTGACATGATCTTGCAATAAATTTAAAATTTGAATTTTATTCTTTTTTCCAGCGAAAAATTCAACTGTTTCCGTTAATTCTTGAGTATCTGTTGTTGCTACAGCATTTTTTACATGATCAAAAGAAGCGTTTATATACGCTATGATTGCTGCCTTATTTGCGGATTTATCTAGTGGACTATATTTTTTCGCAGAAAAATAACTATTAGCCAACCAGTGCATGTTTTCTGTAATATGAATGAGTTGTGCCTTAAAACTCATTTGCCGTGGAGTTGGTGCATATTCATAGTCACTTTCAGGCATCACTTCCGCTATTTTAAGTAAATACTCCTTGGAGTTTTCCCATTTTTCTAGAAAGACAGTTTGAGTTGTTTCTTGTTGGGCGATTAATGAGATATTCATGAGAAGTAGAGCAAGTAAGATGAATTTGTTCATGGTTTTTTATTTAAATGCTAAAATATACTATTCATGTCTAATTGGCGCTGATCTCCTTAAAAAGATGCCAATAACTAGGGAGAAGCTCCTTTGGTCGAAAATTTACTAAGATTGATGCATTGTAGAGTAATTTTATCTAGCTAAAAACGAATGCAATAATATGAAAACAATTTATAGTACTTTAGGATTGCTACTATTGGTAATTTTTTCCGTCCAGTCTCAACAAGTAGATCATGTGATCTCACACAATGGAGAGACCATTGTAACAAACCCTGCAAAGGGATTCAACAGTTATAAACGAAGTGTGAAATTCCCTGTCAAAACCAAGGAAATTAGGAGCATTATCTTAAATTTAACCTTTGAATGTCCCGATAAAATGCGTTGTGCTGATTGGGATTATGTGGATCATATTAAAGCGCAATCCGCGGATGGTGGTGAAGTATATGAAATTGCTAGAATGTTAACTCCTTACGGAGGAAGATTTCAGGACGATTGGCTTTTTAAATGGAAAGTAGATGTGACGGATTTTAGTCAAATATTGAGAGATGATGTCGTTATTGATTATATTCATTTGGGTTATGAAGATAATAAAAAAAGAGGATGGAAAGTAACGGTTGATTTTGAAATTACCTATGGTACACCTGTTGCAAACCCGTTGGCGATTCATAAGATTTACGATGGAAATTATGCCTATGGCGATGTAAAAGATCCTATTGAAGATCACTTAACTCCGGTATCTTTAACAGCAACAAATCAAACATCTTTTTCTAAGATAAAAATACATCAAACAGGGCATGGAATGGATGCAAATGGCTGTGGTGAATTTTGTAATAAATACCGTGAAATTCTTTTTAACGGTGACGTTGTTGATCATAAAAGTATTTGGAAAAGTTGTGGAGACAATCCATTATATCCTCAAGCTGGAACTTGGATTTTTGACAGAGCAAACTGGTGTCCTGGGTATTTGTTACAACCTGACGAAGTAATGTTAGCCACTAAGCCTGGTGAGCGTTATTCGGTTGAATTGAATATGCAGGCTTATGAAACAGAAAAACCAAGTGCAAAAGAGTTGTTGACAACCTATGTGATTGAATATGCTAAGGTAAACGCAAAAAACGATGTGACATTGATCGATATTCTTAAACCAACCACAAGTTTAGTACATAGCCGTACAAATCCAACTGGTGGAACTCCAATGATAAAAGTTAAAAACAACGGAAGTAAAGTACTTAAAAAGATGACGGTGTTCTATGGAATTGAAAATGAAAATGAAGAAAAATATAACTGGAAAGGAAATATCCCATTTGGTGAAACTGCTTTGATAACCTTGCCTCAAAATATTTATAGTCCAAAAAAAGAAGGTGCTTTTCTTATCAATATTACAAGACCTAATGGTAAAAGAGATGCTTTTAAAAGTGATAATAAATTAAAAACAATCTATAAAAGACCACATATTGTTCCTGAGAAATTTGTTGTGTATTTAAAAACAAACGCGGAACCAAGTCAGACCATGTATACTATCAAAAACAGTGAAGGTAAGGTGCTGTTTCAAAAGGACTCCTTAACGTTAAAACCGAATACCGTCTACAGGGACAGCATTTCTTTGAAAGAGGGGAACTATAATTTTAATATATTGGATAACGGTAATGATGGCTTAGAATTTTGGTATAATAAAAAAGGTGGACGAGGTGCACTAAAGCTATTAGATTTAAATGGGAAAGCAATCAAACATTTTTATTCAGATTTCGGTAGTAATATTCAATATAACTTTCAAATAGATCCGACGTTAGCACATGAATTAGATAACACTCCCTCCATCGCCATGTATCCGTCTAGAACAACAGGGCCGATAACAGTGAGCTATTTTTCAAATACAGCCGCTACTGTGAAAGTAATAATTGTGGCTCAAGACGATGAAAATAATGTAGTGCAAGAGCATAGCTATAAAAATTTCACAAAAGGTGATTTAAACTTCGACCTTTCCTATTTGGCAAAAAAGCGTTATTACGTTAAAGTGTTTATTGATGGAGAAGAAGTATTTAAAAATAGAATTAGACTGAAGGAATAATTCCTTAGAATAAAATACAATCAAATGCCTTCATATGAACATATGAAGGCATTTTTAGTATAATATCATTGCTTATGAAAGCGATGCATTTAATTGTTTATTCTGGTATTATTCTTCGTCGAGCGCCCAAACATCCAATAATAAAGGACGCTTACAATTCCACCAACAAAAGAAAAACCTACCAACATCCAAAAAACATGTTGATGCCCTACAATTCCGGGATTGTTTTCTAACATTATTCCTATGAATGGTCCAGCAAAAATATCAGGAGTAAATCCGATCAAAGAAATTAAACCTACGGCAGTCCCTGTTAATACTATGGGGATTTGTCCGTTTTCCATCACTGCAAAATACAAGGATCTAATGGCATAGACACCGGTTGCAACGATTGCTATCGAAATAAAGAATAGGCTAGTGGAAGCATCGGTAATCATCCCTGTAGCGAATAATAACGCTCCTAATAATGAAATAACAAAACCTACAATAAGGGATTTTACCAATTGAAAACGATCTGCAAAGAGTCCGATAACGACACCAATTATAGGCCTCATAAACAATAATAAAGTACCTATTTGAGCCGCTTCTATTTGGTTGTACCCCATTACATCCTTTGCATACAAAGAAAATACATCGGTTATTTTATAACAGACATAGGCACATAATATGATAAGCATTAATAGCCAGACGGATGGTAAACGTAGCACTGTTCGTATTTGTAAAATATCAATTTTTTCTAATACCGTAGCAGTATTTTTTGACTTTAGCTTTAAAAAATTCCAAACCAATAGCCCTATTATTCCGACTAAACTGGCAGAGGCAAGGATCACTTTTCTAAATGCAACACGACTCGCATTTGTGTCGAGTGTTTCAATTTGTGAAGGAATCATCCATACAAAAACAAGTAGTCCGATGCTACCGAATAACGCACCTACAAGACCACGACCGCCATCCAAAAAACCAAAAGCCTTTCCTTGAGATCTAGTACCTCCCCAAATACGGGCGGCCTTAATCATTGGAGCCCAAAAAAGAAATATAGTTGTAAAGCCCCAGTATCCATATAAAACTTTCAAAGTGTTGTAATCTGGGAAAGTGGCATAGCATATTCCTCCCAAGGAAGTTGTCCATAATGAAATGGCAATTAATTTTCTCGGTGGATATTTATCCGCTAAAGGTCCCCCAAATACATATGAAAACAAGGCTACAATTCCATAAACAGAAAAACAGATTCCCAATTGAAGATTGTCTAAGTTAAAAACGTCTAAAACAGTTGGTCTAAAAACGCGTGCCAGAACAAATGGCAATACAAATACGGCTTCACCCGCTATAATTAGTAAAAAAAGAAAATACCAGGGTGCTTTTTTGGAATGCATTTTATATTGATTTTTAACAAATGTAAGGGAATTGTATGCAAAAGACATTTAATTATTGTGGCCCAATATTTTTTTATGGTAGCGAGCGCTGTAATTGAAAGGAACTCATTCAGAACATAGGAAAGGAAAGCAGTAATAAAACTGGAAATTATACCCACATTTTAGACGGTTATAATTATATTTGCAGCTAGTTTTGAAATAGATGTATCCATTTAGGAGTTAAATTTAGTTTTAAAGCGAATATAAATAAACAATTAACAGTGTAAGTATCAGTGCTTATGCGTAGTACAAACAAACAATAGTATACAGATGAAGATATCATATAATTGGTTGAAACAGTTTTTAAAAGTGGATTGGGAAGCGGAGAAAACAGGTCAATTGTTAACCGATTTAGGATTAGAGGTGGAAGGAATTGAAACCGTTGAATCTATTAAAGGAAGCTTAAAAGGAATTGTAGTAGGAGAAGTGTTGACCTGTGTGCAACATGGAAATGCGGACAAATTAAAAGTAACTACTGTAAATATTGGTTTGGACAAACCTGTTCAAATTGTTTGTGGAGCCCCTAACGTAGCAGCTGGTCAGAATGTTCCTGTTGCGACCATCGGTACTATTTTATACGATGATAAGGGAGGCGAATTTAAAATAAAAAAAGGAAAAATTAGAGGCGAAGAAAGTTTTGGGATGATCTGTGCTGAGGACGAATTAGGACTTGGTTCAGGGCATGATGGGATTATGGTATTGGAGGAAGATTTAGTTCCTGGTACACCTGCAGCGGAAGTTTTTAATATAGAAATAGACGAAGTTTTTGAAATTGGATTAACTCCGAACCGTGCAGATGGAATGAGTCATTATGGTACCGCACGTGATTTACGAGCTGGGTTAATGCACCAAGGAGTTTCGTTGGAACTTATATCCCCTTCTGTAAGTCGATTTAATGTGGACGATAGAACACAGAAGATTGATATTGAAGTGGAAGACAATGCAAAAGCTCCTCGTTATGCTGGAGTTACTATCACGGATATTGTGGTAAAAGATTCTCCAGAATGGTTACAAAATAGATTGAAAAGCATTGGATTAACACCAATTAATAACATTGTAGATGTTACTAATTATGTGTTACATGAATTGGGACAACCACTTCATGCTTTTGAAATGAATAAAATAAAAGGGAATAAAATTTTAGTCAAAACTTTAGATGCTGGCACTAAATTTACAACCTTGGATGGTATAGAACGTGAATTACACCAAGACGATTTAATGATTTGTAATGGTAGTTCTGAGCCTTTATGCATCGCGGGTGTTTTCGGAGGATTGGATTCTGGAGTTACTGCAGATACCACGGCAATTTTCTTAGAAAGTGCCTATTTCAACCCTGTTGCAGTTCGTAAAACAGCGAAAAGACATGCTTTGAATACGGATGCTTCTTTCCGTTTTGAACGTGGAATTGACCCTGATTTTGTACAATACGCCTTAAAAAGAGCTGCCTTGTTAATTCAAGAAGTTGCTGGAGGTAAAATTACTTCTGATATTACAGATGTTTATCCAGAGAAAATTGAAGATTTTCAGGTATTCCTTTCTTATGAGAAAATGGACAGATTGATTGGAGAAGTAATCAATCGTGAAACCGTGAAGAATATCTTGGCTTCATTGGATATCAAGTTAAATAGTGAAACAGAAGGAGGTTTAGGATTGACAATTCCTGCATTTCGCGTAGATGTTACGCGCGAAGCAGATGTGATTGAAGAGATTTTACGTGTATATGGTTATAATAATATAGAGTTTTCACATAAATTAAATACCTCTATTTCTTTTTCTGAATTTGATGAAACCAAACAAGAGAATAAAATAGCTGACCAGTTGGTGGCACAAGGTTTTAACGAATCGATGGCAAACTCATTGACAAAACCGGAGTATGTAGCATTATCTGACCAGTTAAATCCTGAACACGATGTACGTATGTTGAACCCATTAAGTAACGATTTATGCGTAATGCGTCAATCGTTGTTATTTAGTGGATTGGAATCTGTTGCTTATAATATCAATCGTAAAAATCCATCACTTAAGTTTTTTGAGTTTGGAAAAACATACCATAAATTTAGCGAGTCTTACACAGAAACTAAGCATTTGACCTTATTCGTAACAGGAAACAGAACGCAGGATTCATGGTTAACTACGGCTAAAACTTCTGATTTCTTTTATCTAAAAGGAATAGTAAGTACTTTATTAAACCGTTTAGGTATTGATAAGATCAAAACTAGCCCTACTAAAAACGATGTGTTTTCTGAAGGAATTACATTGAGTTTAGGGAAAATTAAATTAGTAGACCTTGGTGTAGTAAAAAAGGGAATATTAAAAGAACTGGGGATCAAACAGCAAGTATTATTTGCTGATTTTGATTGGGCTAATTTGATGAAAGTTTCTAATAAGAAAAACATTAAAATTGAGGCATTGCCTAAATTTCCATCAGTAAAAAGAGATTTGGCCTTATTAGTTGAAGATAAAATAACATTTACAGAAATTTACAATGTTGCAAATCAAGCAGAACGTAAATTATTGAAAAATGTGGATTTATTTGATGTATATGAAGGTGATAAATTACCTGAAGGTAAAAAATCTTATGCGATTAGTTTTGTAATTCAAGATGAAAATAAGACTTTAAATGATAAACAAATTGATAAAATAATGCAAAAATTAACCCAGTCTTTCGAAAAGAACTTGGGAGCGACTTTACGTTAATTGTATCTTTTATAATAATATTTAAAAGCCTTTGACCGTTATGTCAAAGGCTTTTTTTAATTTTGCCAAAACTCATACTTATGTACAAGCTTATTATTCGCCCGTTTTTCTTTTTATTTGATCCTGAAAAGATTCATCATGTTACTTTCGCAAGCATTAAGCTTTTGTGTAAAATTCCAGGAGTCGCTTTTATATTCAGAAAAATATATCAAATTAACGATCCAAAACTTGAACGAAAGTTATTTGGTTTAACGTTTAAAAATCCGGTTGGATTGGCAGCGGGTTTTGATAAAAATGCGGTGTTGTTTAATGAACTTGCAAACTTTGGTTTTGGATTTATCGAAATAGGAACCGTAACTCCAGTGGCACAAGAAGGGAATCCTAAAAAACGAATTTTTAGACTTATAGAGGACAGTGCACTTATAAATAGAATGGGGTTTAATAATGCAGGAGTAGCGGCTGCTGTAGATAAATTAAAATCAAATAATAAAAACGTGTTAATCGGTGGGAATATAGGTAAGAATACCAGTAGTTCTTCGGAGCAATATGCCAGTGATTACACCACTTGTTTTAATGCCTTACATCCATATGTAGATTATTTTGTTGTAAATGTAAGCTGCCCAAATGTTGGGAGCATGGCTAAACTGCAAGACAAAGATTTTTTATTGGACTTGTTAACTAAGATTCAACAAGCCAATCTAGCATTTGAGCAACAAAAGCCGGTGTTGTTGAAAATTGCACCAGATTTAAACAACACACAACTGGATGAGATTATTGAGTTAATCGCAGAGACAAAGTTAGATGGAGTGATTGCGTCTAACACTTCTATGGATCGTAGTCAATTAAAAACGAGTACGGCAAGACTTGAGGAAATTGGAAATGGAGGGTTGAGCGGTAAACCGGTAGGAGATGTAAGTACTCAAACCATCAAATACCTTTCTGACAAATCTAATAAAGCTTTTCCAATTATTGGAGTAGGAGGAATTCATTCAGAAAAAGATGCCTTAGATAAAATTGCTGCAGGTGCGGATTTAGTTCAGATATATACAGGGTTTATTTATGAAGGTCCAGGTATTATTAAACGAATTAACAAGGCTATTTTAACAGCTTAATGGACATCGATATATTAGTTAGTTTTATAACTGCTTCGGTCGTTTTGACGTTAATGCCAGGGCCAGATATTGTATTTGTATTAATGCAAAGTATCAGTTTTGGAAAGAAAGAGGGGATATTAACTGCCCTTGGATTAGTGCTTGGAATTATTGTACATACGTCATTAGTTGCATTTGGAGTTTCTATTCTGATTAAACAATCAGAGTTTTTATTTCTTGGGATAAAAATGTTCGGGGCGCTGTACTTGTGTTATCTAAGTTATCAAGTATTTAAAGCTGACCCTGATATTGTATTAAATACGGCTACGAATAAACGGCGAACAAACGTAAAATTAGTCCAAAAAGGATTTATCATGAATGTGTTAAACCCTAAAGTTACGTTGTTTTTTCTTGCTTTTTTTCCCGGTTTCTTATTTAGTGATGTGCTTTCTACCATTACACAATTTTATGTATTGGGAGGGCTTTTTATGATACAAGCGATGGTGATTTTTACGTTAATATCCATTCATTCAGGAAGATTCTCCAAGTATATTAGAGAAAATAAATCTGTACAGCTACGTGTGAAATGGATACAAATTTGTGTGTTTATATTGATGGCAATTTTCCTGATTTTAAATTGATAAATTCAATTCATATTGTATCTTTGAGTTCCTATGAACAATGTAAAACTTATCGAATGTCCACGAGATGCTATGCAAGGGATAAAATCTCATTTTATTCCTACAGCGCAAAAGGTGCGATATATCACTTCCTTATTACGAGTTGGGTTTGATACGATAGATGTTGGTAGTTTTGTGTCTCCCAAAGCGATCCCACAAATGAGGGATACTGCGGCCGTTTTAAATCAACTTGATTTAAGTAAAACCGAAAGTAAACTATTGGCAATTGTTGCAAACCTTAGAGGTGCTAAAGATGCGTTAGAATTTGAAGAAATTGATTATTTGGGCTATCCATTCTCAATTTCAGAGATTTTTCAAATGCGAAATACACATAAAACGATTTCCGAATCCATTATCGCATTGGACGCTATATTAAATGTGGCATCGAAAAAAAACAAACAAGTAGTGGCCTACTTATCCATGGGATTTGGTAATCCATATGGAGATCCGTGGAATGTAGAAATTGTTGCACAATGGACGGAAAAATTAGTTGGGATGGGTGTTAAAATTTTATCTTTATCCGATACCATCGGTGTGGCGGATAGTAAAATCATTTCATATTTATTCTCGAATTTAATTCCTTTGTATCCGCATATAGAATTCGGCGCTCACTTACACACCACACCTACAACATGGTACGATAAAGTGAATGCAGCATATAAGGCAGGTTGCCTTCGGTTTGATGGAGCCATTAAAGGATATGGTGGTTGTCCAATGGCAAAGGATGACTTAACCGGAAATATGCCTACTGAACGTCTCGTATCCTATTTTAATCAACAAAAAGCCAATACCAATGTAAAGGCAATGAGTTTTGAAAGTGCTTATAATGAAGCTGTAAAGATTTTTTCTTAAGCTTTTATTGCAAGGGTAAGGAAAAGTAAAATGTACTACCCTTTCCTTTGTTTGAAATAAACCAAATATCTCCGCCCATTAATGAAATCAGCCCTTTAGATATACTTAGGCCTATACCATTTCCTTGACGGTATTCAGCATCAACGGCTTGCGAAAAATGTTTAAAAATCAGATGATGCTGGTCTGCTGAAATTCCGATACCAGTATCCTTTACAAAAAATAATAATTGCTTCTCTGTGTCGTGTTCTATTAAGGTATAGCCGATAGTGACATTTCCTTTAGCTGTAAACTTATGCGCATTGTTAATCAATTTAAGAAACACTTGTTTAAATCTTAAAGGGTCATTATTGAAAAAGATGTTGTCTCGTGTATTAGGACTTAATAAAGTATATGAAACGTCCTCGTTTTTACAAAGTTCACTCCCCAAATCGTAAACCTCCTTCATAATTTCATTTAATGAAACTTTTTGTTTTTCTATTTTTAATTGATTGGATTCCAAGCGAGAGATATCCAATATGTCGTTGATGGTATTTAGTAACTGTTGTCCCGATTTTTGAATAAATGAAACATAGCTATTTATTTGATCAGGGGTGTTTCTACTATCTGCTAATAGCTCCGAAAAACCAAGAATAGAATTTAATGGTGTACGCACTTCATGACTCATATTTGCCAAAAACGCGGTCTTGAGTTTATTACTTTCTTCTGCTACTAACATGGCCTTTTCTAGAGCCACATTACTGGCTACTAAATCTTTCGTTCTTTCTGAAATGGTAATTTCTAATTGATTGTTAAACCGTGTTAATTCTTGTTCTTTTTCGCGAACTTTAGAAATGTAATATCCAATCAAATTGTCAATCCTTTTTTTGTGTAAATACGCAATTAAGGCAGTAAGTAAAAATATAAGAATCAAATAAAACAGGGTTGTTTTTTTATAAAAACTGAAACGTTTATTAAAGGCTGTTTTGGAGCGTAATGTGTAGCTTTCAATTTCATCTAAATGAATACCTGTACCAATTATCCAATTGTATTGCTTAAATAATTTGACATATGATATTTTTTTTGAAATGCTATCTAGACCTAATTTGGGATAATCGTAGGTGAAAAAGTGTCCTCTTTTTCCATTAACAATGTCTAACATGAGTGAATAAAAATAGATACCATTCTTATCATGTTCTTCTGTTGTCAAAAATTTCCCGTTTTTATCAGGCTTACTTGGATTGTAACGCTGTATAGCGTAGTTAGCACCACCTTTATAATTAAGAACTTCAATTACCCAAATATAACCACCAGGTTTTAATTCGAGTTGTTTTAACTGTTCAAGTGCCTGATTTTTTATGAGTTTTTGAAAATTCTCACTGTGTAGCGTGCTGCTATCCAAATTCGATTCATAAAATTTATAAGTTTGTCGTAAGTGTTGGATTTCTCTATCTATAGTCGTTTTTATATAATCCTTTTTGTTTTCAAGTACATACTCTGTATATACATCTTGGCTAATGTTAGTTCTAATGTGTAATTCTTTTATACGTAATATATATAGCCCAAATCCAAAAAATATAATTACAGAAATCAATGCAAGTATATATGGACGACTAATGCTTTGAGCAGTAAACGTATTTTTTTTAGAAATCATTTGAAAAAATAGCAATTTGAAAGTTTAAATTACAAATAAACCGCTAATAAAACAAATCTTATATAGACTCATTCGAAATAATATATTACATTCGATTAAAAAATAAAATATGCGTTTTTTAAAAACCTGCTGTGTAATAAGTATTTGCTCCATCCTTTTTTCTTGTGAACATAAAAATCCAATTGTCTCATTCACTTTTTTACAAGTGAATGATGTATATGAAATTGCCCCCTTGGAAGGAGGGAAAGTAGGAGGAATGGCAAGAGTTGAAAAATTACACCAAGATTTATTAGTAGAAAACCCAAACACCTTTATGTTTATGGCAGGAGACTTTCTAAACCCGTCATTATTAGGTAATGTGAAAGTGGAAGGTAAACGTGTAAAAGGAAGGCATATGGTAGAAGTAATGAACGCCATGAAATTCGATTTAGTTGCCTTAGGAAATCACGAGTTTGATTTAAATGAGTCAGAATTACAGGAGCGCCTAAATGAATCGACGTTTCAGTGGATTGCTACCAATCCGATGCATAAAATCAACGGAGAATTATCTAGATTTACTATCGAAAACAGCAACGGATCAAGTGCCTTACCAAAAGAGGTGGTATTTACTGTCAAAAATGAAGATGGGGTAGCCATGAACATTGGTCTTATAAGTGCAACGATTAACTCCAACCCAAAGGATTATGTAGATTATGGTGATTTTTATCAAGCTGCTATTTATGCCAATAACACATTACTTCCAAAGACGGATGTTATTTTTGGTCTTACTCATTTAACGATAGAGCAAGATAAGTTATTAGCAAAGTCACTCCCTAATATTCCTTTAATTATGGGGGGACACGAGCATGTTAACATGTCCGTACCAGTTGGGAAGGCAAAAATCACCAAGGCTGATGCCAATGCAAAAACCGTTTACATCCACCGTATTACTTTTAATACTGAAACAAAAGAGACGTATATCGACTCTGAACTACGCCCTATTAATAAAACTACAGGTACTGATGCTAGGATAGAAAAAATTGTAAAAAAATGGAATGTTTTATTGAATACGGAATTATTAGAAATAATGAACAATCCATTAGAGGTCATTCATACGGCTTCTGAACCTTTGGATGGAAGGGATGCTCCAATTAGAAGTATACAGACGAATTTGGGTTTACTTATCACTAAAGCAATGGCCTTTTCATTTGATAATAAGGTAGATGGTGCCATTGTAAATGGGGGGTCTGTCAGAATAGATGATCAATTACAAGGAGACCTTACTGGTGTAGATGTGTTTAGAATTTTACCATTCGGAGGAGGAGTACTAAAGGTGGATATTAAAGGAGCTCTTTTAATAAAAGTTTTAAACTATGGAAGATTGAAATCGGGAAAAGGGGCCTATTTGCAGCGCTATAATTTCGATTATAATAAGGAAGAAAAAATATGGCTTCATAATTCTGATAAAATGGATCCCAATAAAGTGTATTCTGTGGCTTTTAGTGATTATCTGTTAACAGGCAACGATATCCCTTTCCTTAAGAAGGAAAATAAAGGAATCTTAAAAGTGTATAAAAATAAGCAAAATGATAAGGCATCAGATATAAGAAAAGCTATCATTGAATATTTAAAAAGTATACAATAGTGAACTATTTTTCTTCAGCTATAAAAATTCTCTGTTTTATTGCTAAAAAAAAACACAAATTGAAAGGTGTAATTCTTTTCTTTCGATCGAATAGCGTTTGAATAAAGGAGGAAATATATGATTTGAGTTGTTTTATCATATAAAGAAAACAGTACGGAGTTTTGTTAAAATAAAAAAGGGTCAATGAATGAACAAAGACCCTTTTAAAAGGATTGAAATCCTAATTACTACTAACTAACAAATACCTTTTAAGGTACTACAAAGGTATGACAGCTATACGCTGCGTTCCATGATATATGTCAGGTTACCTGTTTTTTTTTATTTTTTTTTAATTGGATCTTTCTTCGCTTTTTTTTAATATGATTTATGTCATGTTATTTAAAATTAGTCTAAATAAAGTTTTTTTTTATCAAAAAGGGATTCTATATTTGCCTCGTTAAATCAATCTATTTAAAATAAATCTAAATAAAAGTAAGATGAAAAAAATTATTTCATTCGTAGTAGCATTCAGTTTTGGAGCGGTAGTTTTTGCCCAAGAAGATGTGAAACAAGAATTAGCTAAAAATGCTGCAGAAACGTTAACTTCTACAGCTTTACCAAAAGGATTAACTATTGGAGGTTATGGTCAAGTAGACTATAATGAGCCAGATGGATCTACAGCTGGAAAATTAGACATTCACCGTTTGGTAATGTTATTTGGTTACAAATTCAATGATAAAGTAAGTTTTTTAACTGAAATTGAATATGAACATGTAAAGGAAGTTTATGTAGAACAAGCATTCTTGAAATATAGAGTGAACGAAAACTTTAACGTACAGGCAGGTTTGATGTTGGTTCCAATGGGGATTATTAATGAATATCATGAACCAACTACTTATTATGGTGTAGAACGTCCGAATGTAGATAAATACATCGTTCCAACAACATGGAGAGAAGTTGGAGTTGGGGTTACCGGTAAAATAGACGCCGCTTCTTTAAAATATCAAGCGTATATCTTTAATGGATTCAAATCGTATGCTGATGGCGCTGGATTCTTAAGAGGAAAAGACGGATTAAGAAAAGGACGTCAAAAAGGAGCAGAGTCTCAAATCTCTTCACCTACATTTTCTGGGAAATTAGATTATTATGGTCTTCCAGGATTAAGATTAGGGCTTTCTGGATACTTTGGAGATACTCAAACGGATGACACTACAGAAGAGGCCTCTACTATTGGAGTTTCTATGATTGGGTTTGATGCACGTTACAAGTACAATAACTTGGAGTTACGTGGACAATATATTGCCTCTAAATTATCAGGTACTGAAGAATATAATACTTTAACAGGTAAAGATTTAGGTTCTGAAATGAAAGGTTATTATGTGGAAGCCGCTTATGGATTCGATTTAGAAGGTGTGGAACGTTTGACTCCGTTTGTTCGTTACGAAGCCTACGATACTCATGCTGCTACTGAAGGATTTGAAGCTAATAAAGCATACGATAGAACAGATTTATTCTTTGGATTAAACTACCGTGTAGCAAAAGGTGCTGCCTTTAAAGTAGATTACCAAATATCTGACAATGCTGTTAGTGGAAGTGATTCAATGAAAACATTCAATGCTGGTTTAGCAGTTTGGTTCTAAAAAACCAACAGTCATAATAAATTAGTATTTTTCGTAAAAAAGGCTTGTTCACTTTATTGTAACAAGCCTTTTTATATATTGAGGCAAAGAGTTTCATGCATTCTAGAAGAAATATTCACATTAATTTGATTATTCACTCAGATAATGTTTAAAGAATGTGCTAAAAAATAAAATTAAGTTTAAATTTGTCATTATGAATTACAAAGTTATGTTTGTGTCCTTAGCGGCATTTGTTTTAGTCAGTTTTTCCATTCCTAAAAGAGTGCATAAAAAAATTGATAAACAAATTAAATCAACTTTTAATATTGAAGTTTTTGAAAAAATAGGAGTGGAGTTTACCGATGATATTCAACAGGAGTTAGTCGCAAAACTTAACGCTGAAAACTTTTTTAGCATTCACTCGAATGATAAAAAGATCGGTTATTTTTATTTTGGTCATGGTTTTGGTAAAACAGATAAATTTGATTTTATGGTTATCTTAGACAAAGATTTGGTGATTGCTAAAACAAAAATATTAGTTTACAGAGAGGATCACGGAGCTGAAATTGGCAGCAAAAGATGGCTACGACAATTTTCAGGAAAAAAAGTTGGAGATACCTTACGTTACCAACACAATATTGCGGCGATATCTGGTGCTACTTTATCGGCTGAATCGATGACGGATGCTGTCAACGAATTTTTAACATCTATTGCTATACTTCATAAAAAAAACATTATTTAATATGCAGTTTCACGGTTTAATTCATCAATTTCCTAAAGAAGTAAAATTACTAATAGGGACATTTATAGTAGTTTTAAGTGTTGGGTATTACACAGGCCTCGCTTTTGTACACGAAACCACTGACAACACACCTACTGGTATTGAAGAGCAATATCTTGGAAATGAAAATGATGAAGAAGCCCTTGTAATGAAGTTCAAAAAGAAAAAGCAGG
>Ga0209292_1001386_pt1 | contig 29712 bp, 21 predicted proteins | sample GOMGulsemesocosm_2_FD_184634 | JGI IMG/M metagenome (GOLD analysis project Ga0209292, IMG submission 184634) | Methane-oxidizing microbial communities from mesocosms in the Gulf of Mexico - GOM9C Gulf of Mexico (SPAdes) (version 2) | ecosystem: Environmental > Aquatic > Marine > Cold seeps... | reverse complement strand
TCAAATCAGCAGTCGTCGGCAGACAGTCAAGCGACGAATCAGCAATCATCAAACAATGAATCATCTTCACAAAACGCCTCAAATCAGCAGTCGTCGGCAGACAGTCAAGCGACGAATCAGCAATCGTCAAACAATGAATCATCTTCACAAAGCGCTTCTAATCAGCAGTCATCAACAAGAGCTTCTTCTTCTCAAAATTCAACACCGGCACAAAATGGACATGAATCAGCTACTTATGGTAACGAACGAACTTTTAATGAGCAAGTTTCAGAACTTGATCAACAACTTGAGGGGGCTTTGGGTGATTTTGATGGCATGATTTTATCTGAACGAGAGTATGTACAAAGTCGCGGAAATGAAGCAGGAAGTGAACAACAGGTTGCAGAAGCGAATGGCCCATTATTTGATGACGTCCTAAATGGTGCAGCAGAAAGTGCGGCAAGAAATAAGGGTAGCATAGCAACAAACTCTAGTAACTCGGGTGAAGGTGGCATGCCAAATATTAACTCAAAAACAAAACAAGGGGATTTACGGCATAGTCAAAAAATATTTACCCCTCCAGCTGATATCCCCAGTGGTAATGATGATGACGTTGTCGCTCGTCAAATAAGAGAAGCGGCAATGAAGGAAGCAGATCCTAAGTTACGAGAAAAATTATGGCAGGAATATCGCAAGTATAAAAAGCAAGGTTAAGCATATGATGGAAATTAATAGCAATCAAAGTTCAGTGGTTACCATTTTATTTATGGTATTGCTTATTACTAGCTGCAGCACAGTTGAAGTTAAAACAACTCAGGTAGTTTCAGTAAATCAAATTATTGAAGATATGCCTGAAAATGAGTTATTAGATGTTGGTATTACAATTTTTTCAAATGGCTTAGAAAATATTGATCAACTTGATGAAGATGAACTGGTTTTTCCTGAAATACGAGTTGCTGAAGCCAGTTTTTTCCCTTATTTGCTGATGGAGGCTATCCAGTCAAGTTCAGCTTGGGGAGCCGTTCGGGTCATTCCCTTGGGGCATGATTTTGTCGATGTCAATATCACTGGGAAAATTGTTAAATCAGATGGCGAGTTAATGGTCTTGAAAATTGATGTAATTGATGTAAGTGGCATGCGTTGGTTTGATAAAGAGTATACTCAAAAAGCCAGTAAATATTCCTATGATAAAAAAGCTCAACGAGATAACGACCCTTTCCAAAATATTTATAACCGCATTGCTAATGATCTTAATGCTTACCGAAAACAGTTAACATCGGCTCAAAAAATAGCGTTAAGACAAGTCTCAGAAATGAAATTTGCCCAATCATTTGCACCACAGCAGTTTTCTAAACATTTGTCTAAAACATCGTCCGGTTATTTAACCGTTAATCGTCTACCAGCGGAAAATGATCCAATGATTATTCGCATTCGTCAGGTAAGAGATCGAGTTCATCTCTTTATCGATACGTTACAAGAATATTACGCTGGATATGTAAAAGAAATGAAAGAACCGTATTCACAGTGGCGTCAAGAAAGTTATAGCGAAGTCATGGCGATGAGAAGTATGAAATCTAAAGCAAGTAATCAAAAATTGATCGGAGCTGCTGCGATTATTGCAGGTATATTTGGTGTTGGACATAGTGATAGCTCAGTAAGAGCTGCATCGGCAATTGGCATGACTGGTGGGGTTTATGTGCTCAAAGCTGGTTATGAACGTGACGCAGAGGCACAAATTCATATTGATGCATTACAAGAATTAGGTGATTCACTAGAAGCAAGTATTGAATCACATGTTATTGAATTAGAAGACCGCACGATAACGCTAACCGGAACTATTGAAAATCAATATCAGCAATGGCGAAATATCTTAAAAGATATATATCAACTCAATGTAAGTTCATCAGGTGATCGAGATTAATAATTTAGAGATGTAATGAAAAAATAGGTAGAGGTGAAGAGCGATGTTATCAGATGAATCGATGAATAAAGCTGAGCAAACAATCTCATTAAACTTTGATAAAAAGCACTCTTTTTTTCAAAAAGTGTTATTAGGCCTTCATTTACGAAATGTCCTAATCTCTGCTTTATTACTAGTCTTGTTCATTGTTCTATATTTAGTCATTTTTTGGTTACCCAACTCAGTAAAGCCCACTTATTCTACTATTGATGCAAAAGAGATCATGGCTCAAGACGCCAGTAAACCCATTGATGAATCACCATGGCGAGAAAGTCAGTTAGCTAAACATAGACGTGATGCACAGGGAATTCTCTCTCGAGTGCTGGAGAAACAAAAATATCTAGAAGATAAAAAAGTAACTTTTTGGGCTAATGAAGCTTTTGAAGCAGCATTAAAAACGGCAGAGTCGGGTGACTATTCTTATAGAAGCCAAGAATTTCCCAGCGCGATGGCGAGCTATCAAAATGCCCTTAAGCAACTGATAAATATTGAGGTAAGTATTCCTGAACAATTTGATGAATTTTTAGCACAAGGGAAATTAGCGTTAAAAGAAAATAATGCAAAACAGGCAAAAGAAAAATTACAAGTAGCCATGTATATGCAACCAAACGACAGTAGAGCTAGCTCCGCCTTTGACCGCGCCCTAGTCTTAGATGAAGTACTGGCATTAGTGAAAATAGGTACTGCGCTTGTTGAAGACCGAAAATATGACGCAGCAAAATCTAGTTTTGAGCAAGCTTATCAACTAGATAAACGCTCGGTTATTGTTAATGAGCAATTGCAGCAAGTTAATCAATTGATCGTTGATACTGGCTATTCCTTAGCTATGTCAAGTGGTTATAAAAAATTACAGCAAAATAAATATAATCAAGCACTCGTGTTTTTTAATCAAGCTAAGCAATTAAAACCAACATCAGATCCGGTTGTTCAAGCAATCAATCAAAGTAAAAACGAGCGTATGCATGCAAAAATTTCCCTCAAATTTGAGCAAGCACAAGAGCGTATTAAGCAAGAAGATTGGTCCAAGGCATTAGATAAATACAATGAAATTTTGCTTTTAGATAAATCGTTGCTTCAAGCGAAAATTGGGATATTAAAATCGACAGCACGATTAACATTATCAGATCAGTTAAACAACTATATTGATTATCCTGAAAGGCTAAGTAATAAAAATGTTTATCAACAGGCGCTATTTACTAAACAAGATGCGATGAACATTCAACATCCTGGGGGAAAATTACTCCTACAAATTGAATCAATTAACCAGCTTATGGTAAAAGCAAAAACCCCACTTTTAGTAACCATAGAATCAGATAATCAAACAACAGTTACCTTATATCGTAGTGGCCAGCTAGGAAAATTTTTAGCAAAAGAGCTTAGCTTAACACCTGGTGAATATACCCTAGTGGGCTCACGAGATGGTTTCAGAGATGTCCGACAAGCATTCATATTGTACGCCGATAAATCTCATCCAGCGATTGTGATCAAATGCAGCGAGCGGGTGACTAGAGGATGAGTATTTTAAACCAACAAAAACAACAAACAAAACTATCGGCTAAACACCATACGAATCAAAATAATGATGTTGTTCCTTTCGTAGCAGATAAAGTCAAAGAAAAGCGTCAAAAAGAATTAGTGATGTATTTAATTAGCAGTTTATTTATTATTGGCATTATTTTACTTGGCTATATTTTTACAGCTAAATCAGTTGTTATTACATCGTTTCCAGCCAGTCAGCAATTAGAGATCACCGGAGGATTCTACTTAAAATGGCAAGACCATTTGTTGATGCGACCTGGTCAGTATCAAGTTAAGATAATTAAGCAAGACTATTTTCCCCATGAGCAACACTTTACTGTTGATAGTCAACAAAATCAGCGCATAGACTTTACCTTGACTCCACTACCGGGAAACCTCACTTTAGCGATTACTCCTGATGTCGATATTCGTATCACGATTGATGACCAAGTGGTGAACATAAACCAGCATACCGTCAACAATATTGCTGCAGGCCCCCATCAATTAGCAATTCATGCGGAAAACTACTTCTCTTACCAGAGTGAAATTACCATTGAGGGCAAGAAAAAAACGCAAGAATTGGCAATTAACCTTATCCCTGCTTGGGGAAGTATCATGATTAACTCTGAACCACTTGGAGTTCAAGTTTATGAAAATAAAGTGTTACTAGGAACAACGCCCTTAAACGCTCAACTGCTAGAAGGAGAGCATCCATTACACTTTAAAAAAAGGGGGTATAAAGCGACACAAAGAGCCGTTGCCGTAAAAGCTGGGCAAACAAAAACAATAAAATCAGTCAAGCTGTTTAAATTAATGGGAAGGTTAGCCGTTTCGACTAGCCCTAATGGTGTGAACATTTCTTATGGGGATAAATTTTTAGGTACAAGCCCACTTAATGTAACGGTTAGCTCTGACAAAGAACTTGATTTGTTATTGTTTAAAGAAGGCTATCAGTCACAATCTCACTCATTGAAAGTGGCGTCAGACCAAACCGTGTCAAAATTTTATAAATTGCTTGAAAATAATGGCGGGATTTCTTTTGATGTCACACCAAGTGATGCTCTGCTCTATATTGATGGTCGCTTAATGGGCCGAGCTTCTCAAAAACTTTCCTTACCAGTCAAACGACAAACAATCAGAGTAGAAAAAGAGGGGTATGTCAGTTACCAATCTAGCATTTTACCAAACGTAACAATGGAACAACGTTTGTCAATTACATTAAAAACTGAGGAACAAGCTCGCTGGGAAAACTTAAAATCGATAATAACATCATCAGTGGGTAATAAACTCAAGTTGTTTAAACCTAATGATACTTTTGTTATGGGGGCATCTAGAAGAGAGCAAGGTCGTAGAGCCAATGAGGTGAAAAGAAAAGTTCAAATATCTAAGGCTTTTTATCTTGGCTTCACTGAAATTACTAATAAAGAATTTCGGGAATTTCAACGTGAGCATTCTTCCGGGCACATCGAAGGTAATAGCTTAAATGGCACACACCAACCTGCGGTTAAATTAACTTGGCAGCAAGCTGCTTTATTTTGCAACTGGATCTCTGAACAAGAAAATCTTGCTAAGGTCTATGAGGTTAAAGAGGGAAAAGTGGTTGATTTCGATCCATTGGCTAACGGTTATCGATTACCAACGGAGACTGAGTGGGTCTGGGCAGCAAGATTTCACAATGGTGAAATGTTGAAATATTCTTGGGGAACGTCACTGCCTCCAAAAGTAGGTTCCGGTAATTTTGCGGATATAGCTGGCGCACCAATCCTAGGAAGCGTTTTACCAACATATAATGATAATTACATTGCGAGTGCTCCGGTTGGTTCTTTTCGTAGTAACGAAAAAGGTCTGTTCGATTTATCAGGTAATGTTGCTGAATGGTTGCATGACTATTATCAAACTCAAACAGGCTTATCTCTTAAAACAAACAAGGATCCCATGGGGCCGGAGTCAGGGAACTACCATGTGATTCGAGGAGCAAGTTGGGGACATGGCACTCGTACAGAATTAAGACTATCGTTTAGAGATTATGGTAAGGATAAACGTAATGATTTAGGTTTTCGTATCGCTAGGAATGCACAATAAAATTAAAGGTAAGATTATGAATCAGAAGAATGTGTTATTAATTATTGTTTTACTGAGTTTTTTGTTAGCTATACCCGCAGTTTTTGCTGAAGTGTTTGCCACACAAAATTCATCTCAACCTCCGCTTAAGCAAAAACAACCCAGTGTGGTGGTGAAAAAAATTCCTCCGGCCAACGAAGCAATAAAAACACAGAAAACGCGGATAAATGCTGAGTCAGTAAAGCCAGAAGAAGCAGTGGCGAAAAACAATGACCGCTTTATCCCAACAGAGACGATATCAGAAGATCTATCCGTCTCATTTCCAACAGATATTTGATTTATTAGGAGCTAGCCATGAAAAGAACTGCAGGTTCAGAATTTATTTTTCAACTATTTGCTTTGTTACTCTCGGTAATTATTGTGCATGCTACTTACGTAACTTTGATCCGGCCCAATGCGGAAGTATTATTAAAACAACAAGCAGCTCAACTACTTGCAGGTAGCGAGGTTACGGACCAACGCTCCATTTATGTTGTTTTAAAAGATTATGAGCAAGAGACCTGTTTTATATTGATGTTTTGGGTACTAATGATCATGGGCTATAAAGCTAAATTATCGTTACAAGAAAAACAAATGTTGGCCCATGCGATGTTGAATGTAAAAGAAGGAGCAAGGATTTTCCCTGAAGATGCTCACAACTTGTGTCAACCGCTGAAGAACTTAGCGGAAGAAGAACGTCAAATGTTAGCACCAAGAACGTTATTAATTGCCCTGCAGCGGTTTGCCGCAACTTCAAACATTGCCGCTGTTGCATCGTCGATCAAAGATATTTGTGAATCTGAAGCGGACAGACTTGATAGTGAGCTGGCAATGATACGTTATATTGCTTGGGCAATTCCATCTATTGGTTTTATTGGTACGGTAAGAGGAATAGGTGAAGCCCTCGGTCAAGCTCATCAAGCGGTAGAAGGAAATATTATTGGAGTTACTAACAGTTTAGGGGTGGCATTTAACTCAACATTCATTGCTTTAGTGATCAGTATTTTTATTATGTTTTTCTCTCATCAATTGCAACTTCTTCAAGAGCGGCTCGTGCAAAACACTCAAGATTATTGTGATAACAATTTGCTAAATTTTCTCAAATCTGATCGTAATGAGGAGAAATGAATGTCACTTATCAATGAAAAAAGCAATAAAGGTCAATTATTTTTCAGACAAATAAACGCTAATGTTGATCATTCCCTGGCACAACCAATTAATAGAGTGGTTTTTTATGGTTGCTAAACGTAAATTTTCCACTTTTAATTTATCTTTTCTCGATATTATGTCGTGTGGTTTTGGTGCGGTAATTTTAGTATTTTTAATTATAAAACATGATGTGAATTCTAATAATGAATTGCAACAAAGCGAATTGCAGGCCGAAGTGAATTTATTGCAGGAAGAAGTCTCTCAAGGAGAAGAGCATTTAGTCAAAATTAAGAACTCTTTGACGCAGCTTAACCAAAACTTAGTGGAAACAGATGGTCTGGCAAAAAGGGTTAACAATGAGATTGATGCAATAAAAAATAAAATTCTCCTGCTGGATGTTGAGGGTGATGAACAACAACGAATTAATATGGAAATTCAGCTACAAAGTTTAATCGTTGAAAAAAAGAAGCTTGAACAAGAAATAGCTAAAGGAAATAACGCTCGTCGATTTTCTGGGTATGGAGATCGGCAGTATCTAACCGGATTGAAGTTAAGTGGAGAAAGAATTCTAATCTTGCTTGATGTATCGGCAAGTATGCTCGATGAGAAGATCGTCAACATTATTCGTCAACGAAATATGTCAAATAATATCAAAAAACAATCAGCTAAATGGCAACGTTCCGTCAGAGCTGTAGAATGGTTAGTTGCAAAGTTTCCATTAGAAAGCCAGTTTCAACTTTATACTTTTAATAGTAGAACACAGGCATCCGCTGCAGAAACCACTGGACAATGGTTATCAATATCTGATCAAAAACAACTAAATAATAGTTTATCAAAATTACGAGATATCGTTCCTCAAGGTGGTACAAGTTTAGTAAATGCTTTCCAAAGTATTGCTTCACTAGATCCGTTACCTGACAACATTATTCTGATCACTGATGGTTTACCAACCCAAGGAGTTAATAAAGGAAATAAAAGTACAATTTCTGGAAAAGATAGAGAGGTGCTCTTTAAACGTTCACTTGAACGCTTGCCTCAAGGTATACCCGTAAATATTTTATTATGGCCAATGGAAGGAGACCCGATGGCGGCCTCTGCTTTTTGGAAGTTAGCGTTATTAACGGCAGGCTCATTTATGAGCCCTTCGAAAGATTGGCCTTAGGGGGAATAATGAAATCAAAACATCGTGATTCGTCAGAGTTTTCAATCGCTTTTTTAGATGTCATCTGCTGTGGTTTTGGAGCCATTATTTTATTATTGATGATCACTAAAACGGTAAGTCCGATTGTTTTAGAAAAATCATCTACTGATTTAGACGCTCAAGTTAAAAATTTACAAAAAACATTATTCACTATTCGTGGCGATACTAAAATATATAGTCGTCAGCTGACCAGCCAAGTTGAACAGATAGATATTAACAAAGAGCGCTTAGCTATTTTACGAACTCGCTTGGCAACAATAAATACACAATTTGCACAAATATCTAAAGCGGCTTCCGATAGCCAACAAGAAAAAGGTAAATTAGCAATTGCACTGCAAAAGCTTACTGTTGAAATGGAGCGTTTGTTAGGACAAAACTACAAGAGTAAAAATGATCTCGTTGGCGGGATCCCTGTTGATAGTGAGTACCTGATTTTTATTATTGATACCTCAGGTAGTATGTATAACTACGGTTGGCAACGGATGCTGGATGAAATAATTGCCACCTTGAATATTTACCCACAAGTGAAGGGAATACAGATTATGAATGATATGGGGAAATACATGTTTACTAATTATCGTCGTAAATGGATACCGGATACCAAAGCGAGAAGGGCATCAATAATTAAACGGTTACGTACTTGGAATCCCTTCAGTAATTCAAGCCCTGTAGAGGGGATTCAACAAGCGATAAGAACTTTTTTCAATCAAGATAAGAAAATTAGTTTGTATGTGATGGGAGATGAATTTTCTGGTCGTTCAATACAGCAAGTTGTTGAAACTATTTCTCGAGTTAACCAAATGAATGAAAATAATGAGCGGCTAGTTCGTATTCATGCAGTTGGTTTTCCTGTGCAATTTATTCGACCAGAACATTTGCAAAAGACCGGAATTCGCTTTGCCACGTTAATGAGGGAATTAACTTATCGTAACGGTGGCACTTTTGTTGGACTTAATGATTTTCAACCTTAAGAGCAAGAGGTATGTAATGAGAGTATTTACAAAAATATTATTTATCAAGGTATTCTGGGTTACTTTTTTACTCGTAAGTTGTAAAAGTACCGTAGAAATCCAGGGGTACTTTCCAAGTCCGGTGATCAATCAATTGCCTTATTCTATCGGTGTGATTTTTAACAAAGAATTTAGTGGTTATCGCTATATTGAAAAGAGTGAAAAAAGAGAAAAGTGGGAAATAGATGTTGGTGATGCGCAAGTTCAGATGCTAAATGTGGTTCTTAAAGCTATGTTCTCAAGTATAGAAGTAACTTCTGACTTCCAAAGCACATCAGGAAATACCCTCGATTTGTTTCTTCAGCCTAATTTAGAAAACTTTCAATATAATGTCCCCTATGAAACTAAAGGAAATATGTTTGAGGTTTGGCTTAAATACAATATGAAAGTATATGACTCACACGGTAAATTAATAGCTGATTGGATTTTAACCGCCTATGGTAAAACGCCATCGGAATTTTTAAAGTCACAAGAAGCTGCGTTAAATGATGCAATGGTGATTGCATTACGGGACTTAGGGGCTGGATTATCACTGAAATTTAGTCAGGTACCAGAAATAAATAAGTGGCTAAAAGCACAGAGAAAGTCTACTAAAGCATCAACAAAAATAGCAAAAAATAATTTTGTTAATGAAATTGCGCCTAGAATTTAAGGGACTTACTTGCTAATTATTGAAAAATAGGAGGAATTTGAATGGAAAACCAAACTATGGTATTTACCTCTGTACTCATAGCCATGCTATGTTTTCTTTTTGGTTGTACAAGTGTAACGGTAGATCAAGTGAAACACCAACAGGTTGAGTTGTTTCAGGGGGATTCTATTGTCGTTATTGGTCGGCGAACTGGAAGTGATTATGAAACGGAACCAGACCTTATATCATGCATTGGCAGTGCTTTATCACAAACAAACACTGCATTAAATGTGATCCCTGAGAGTGACTTTGTCGATAAACTTTATCCTTGGTTTGAAGCGCGGACTGCTCCTGTCCATGTCCGAGACCTTAACAGACTATTATCATACGAAAAAATTTCAAAAATAATTGATGATTATCAATTGCAGTATATTGTTTGGGTTGATGGTAATACCGAAAAAACTCGATCTTCCGGCAAGATTAGTTGCGGTTTATCCCCAACGGGAGGAGCTTGCTTTGGTTTTGGAACTTGGGATACTAAGTCTGAATATGAAGCGACGATATGGGATTATAAATCTCGTCAATTAGTGGGAAAAGTAAGCAGTGTTGCTGATGGAACATCATATATGCCAGCAGTTATTATACCTATTCCTATTATTGCACCAGTACAAAGACATGCTTGTAAAACAATGGCTAATCAATTGAGTAAATTTTTTACCAATAATTAATCAGCTATATTAATAGCACCTAAATAGGTGATGATTCATTTTTCAATAATAGTATCGTTCAAATAGGAAAATAGGGGGTTATCTTGAAACACTTACATTTATATAGTCGACTGATCATTATTTCTTGGATGTTAGTTGTTAGTTCATGTGCGATAAACCCTGCAACGGGAATACCTGATTTAGTGTTTATGTCTGAAAGTGATGAGATTGAAAAAGGTAAGGAACTACATGAAAAATTAATCAAATCGATTCCTATTTACCAGGATAAAAAACTCACTGATTATATTAATAAAATTGGTCAAAAAGTGGTAAAGAATAGTCATCGGCCAAATATTAAATATCATTTTACCATCATCGATGCACCTGACATAAACGCTTTTGCTTTACCTGGGGGCTATATCTATATCAACAGAGGCTTGTTAACTTTTTTACATTCAGAAGCGCAATTAGCTGCAGTACTGGCCCATGAAGTGGCTCATGTCACTGCCAGGCATGTTGTTAAACAAGATACAGCCAGAACAAGTGCAAGTACCCTCACTTTTTTATCTGTTTTTACCACTGGGAGCATGGCTTTGGGAGATGCTACTAGTTTATGGAGCACAGCTGCCGTACAAGGCTATGGACGAGAAATGGAGTTACAAGCTGATGGCTTAGCGGCAGAATACTTATTTAACAGTGGTTATGCTCCGCAAGCTATGGTTGAAGCTATAGGCGTATTAAAAGATCAGGAAAAATTTTCGCGTTATAGAGCTAAAGAGGAAGGTAAAAGGCCGAAAAGTTATCATGGCGTATTTTCGACTCATCCTAGAAATGACATTCGTTTAAAAGAAGTAGTTGCGAAAGCAGGGCAGTTTGTTGATAAAGAGGAAGATAGTGATAACAAAGACACTTACCGTGAACATCTAGAAGGGATGATCTATGGCATAAATTATGAAGCCATGAACAAGCCAAAACCGATAGAAAAAGAGCGCTACATTCATCGTAAGCTTGGGTTTTCATTAATATTTCCAGAAAAGTGGCAGGTTACGCATACGAGTAAAGCAATAGTAGGGCAACCCAAAAATGATACTGCAAAATTAAATTTAACCATTGCGATAAATAAAGACAAATTAAATCCTGGGAATTATCTACGTAGTGTGACAAACGTAAATTTATTGCTACGTTCAGAAGGTTTTTCTCAATATGGTTTGATTGGGCATACAGGCATTATTAAAGGAAGCAATGGCAAAGAAGACAAACGAGTTGCCGTTATTTTTCAAGGAAGTAAAGCATATCTATTAGTTGGTGAAGTTTTTAAACCTGAAGAAGGGATAGGTTACGATGCTTTGTTTTTGAAAAGTATTCAAAGTTTTAGACCTGAGAGATCACCAAGAAAAGCTAAAAAGTCCAGAACAATACATTATGTTAAAGCGAATGATAATACTCGGATGGAATTGCTTGCTAAACAGATTAATTTAGGCGTTTATTCAGCGCAACTGCTACGTCTTATTAATGGGCTTTACCCTAGAGGAGAGCCAAAAGCAGGAGATTGGATTAAAATAGTAAAATAAACAGTCACGGGATATACCGCCTTTAAAGTGTAAAGTTTGTTTTTATTTATTTAATTATCACTTTTGCTGTTAACGGCTTAAATTTAACTAAGAGCAATGGCAATAATGTTAAATTTGCGGCCAGAGCAACCAGCATAGAAAACCCTGTTAATAAACCAAAATACATCGAAGGCATAAAGTTAGACAATACAAGAATTGAAAAGCCTAAGGTGATAGTTATAGATGTGTAGTACATGGCTCTGCCAATGCTGGCGTGAGAGTTTAACATTGCCGTTTCATAGTTTTGGCAATGTTTAAACTCTAATTTAAATCTATGTACATAGTGAATTGAATTATCGACGGCAATGCCAATACATATCGCGGCGATAGTTATTGTCATTATGTCTAACGGTATTTTTAACCAGCCCATCAGACCAAGTACCATACTTGCTGCGACTAAATTAGGAATTAGAGTAATTATTGATAATTTAAGATTTCGATATAACAAAATGAACATTAACAAAATGCAAAAGAAAACGGTTCCTAATGTATAAATTTGTGATTGAAATAAGCTTTGTAACATATTGTTATATAATACTAACATGCCTGAAAACCTAATCTGCTCAGGAGCTAAATCAAATTTACTCACCAATCCCTGCTTGATGTCATTTAATAACTCGGTACGTTTAAGCGATTTATCACTTTCAAAAACTCGAATACTAAAACGAATTTGATTACCATCTGTTGAAATATATGGATTAATGATTATCGACTTTATTGAATCAGGCAACTTGCTATACAGGATTGATAAAATAAAATTGTCGGTTTTAGTTGCAGGCTCTATTTGGTTGATTAATGCCATCCCTGAGACAATTGATAGTACTTTCCCTGTTTGCGGTATTTCTTCTAAATACCGATGATAATCGGCTACTTTTTCTAACATTATTGGGTTAAACCAATAACCCGTAGTTATCTGTTGCGGTTTTTCATTATATTCTCCTAACAATTCTTTTTTATCTTCATCAAATTCAGTCAAAAACTCTGCTTCATCTTCATCAAATTCAGCTAAAAAGTCTGCCTCATCTTCATCAAGCTCAGCCAAAAAGTCAGCATCTAATTTTTCACCTACATCAGACTCTCGAAATTCTTCTTTAGGTGCATCTATAATGACATCTAACGGAGTTGTACCTCCAAGTTTTTTATCTATTAGAGACATACCTTGATAAATTTCAGTATTGTCCTTGAAATAATCAATGAAACGATTTTCAACAGATAATAAAGAAGCACCGATTAAACTAAATAGAATAATAAGAGTGTAAGTAATGAGAATGTTTTTTTTGAGGGGCAGTAAACGACCAGCCAAAAATATAGCTAATCGTTTTGTTAAATTCTGTTGATTAACGGGCTTTCCTACTGGTAGTAACATTAACATTGCTGGAAATAAGGTAAAGACCATAAGAAAAGAGAGGGATATGCCAATAGTCATCATCCAGCCAAAATCAATTACCGGACGGATCCCACTCACGAGTAGAGAGACAAAAGCAACAATGGTCGTTATTGAAGTAAATAAACATGGAATAAATTTTTTCTTTAACGTAGTGCTAACAAGTGTGAACTGTGTTTCTTGTGGATTCTGCCAGTGTAGTTCTTGATATCGGACAATCAAATGAATAGTAAGGGATAATGTTAAGATCAGCATTAATGAAATAAAGTTAGAAGAGACAACGGTAACAGGCCAATTAAGTAAACCTAATAACCCTATCATCACAGCACCCGTTATTACGCAGGTGATTAACGGTAATAACATCCATTGAATTCGTGAGAAAGCAACGATTAAAGTAATGATAATAAACAGTAAGATCACAAAGCCAAAATTGATTAAATCGTGGCGAATAAAAGCGATAGAGTCAGCCGTTATCATGGGGACACCACCTAAATGTAATTGACCGTATGTACTAAACTTAGCCATGACTTGACGGACACTTTCAATAATATCTTCTTGACGGTATTGGTTTTTCTTTATATAACGGGCGAATTTTCTATTTTTACTTGCTAGTTCTTTACGTAATTTAAAAGAACTAGGTTCTTTTTCCACTAGTAATTTAGCTTCATCTCTTGAAAGTTTTAGTGTCTGATATTTCTCATCATCTTGTAAATAAAGTAAAAAAGCAGTGGTTTTACTATCAGAACTGATTAATAAATTACGGTAAATTGGACTAGATAATATCTCTTGCCGGGCAAGTGTTATTTCGGTTCTAGCGCTAAGTAGAGTTGGTGTTTCTTGTTCTAGCTTTTCAACTGATATTGCTGGGCTGTTAATTAAAGGGACCGTTAAGATACTGGTGATTGATTCAATTTCAGATATCTGATTAAGCTCTTGTGATATAAATTTAAGCTGTTCTAAACTATTATTTGCGAATAAGTCCTGATCAGGACTAAAAGTCATGATCAGGAAGTCATCAGACCCATATTTTTGTTTAATTTCCCGATAAAATTGTAAAGCGATATCATTTTGAAGAACCAAGGTATCACTCGAAGCATCTAATCTGAAATTTTTAATTTGAGAGATAAACAACATACTAACAATTAAAATAACAACACATACTAGTTTTGGGCGTAGGAGAATTTGTTGTTCATATAATTTAGTAAAATTGATAGACATCGCAGTGCCATTTTTTTGTTGAGTTAATTTTAGTATGGTACAAACTAGCTGATTTAGTTAATTTTATATCATTGTATATTTACTCTATGCTGTATTAGAACTCTTTAAAATCATTTGCCCAGAACCAGATCAAAATAAACACAGTCGTTGATTTTAATCCTAATTATCACGATTATTGGAGATCACAAATCATTGAGTATATAGAGAGTAGCTAGTGAATATCTATATATTGACTAGTTATAAAATTAACTAAACCGCAGGCTAAGGATAATTAGAAATCACTACAGCAATTTGATAGTTAGCCTCATTTAAAGCATAAGAAGAAAGGCTCAGGTTATTTAAGTAATTTGACTCAACGTCATCCTTTACGAATTAAAAATCATTTCACATTCAAAAGTCTGTGAATATTTGGTGATCGGGATTCAATTCATAATAAAAGAAAATTGCTATCAACCGAAATGGCTTTTTATTCGACGAATAATAACAAGAGCCAATTCCTTAGGATGAGCACAACCCGCTATATCCGATACGTTTTAGTATTGGACTTAGTGGCCTTGTAATATATGGCTAAGCTTTACTTTATCTTCAGTTAAAGCTTTGATATATCAAATTAATTGTGCGCTACGTGAAATCTGATAAGTTTCGGATATAGGTATTGCTCAAATTTCACAGAGAATCACCTAAGATTATATAAAAAGTTGCTAAATACTATGTTTATAATAGCCTACAAGCTGTTTTAGCCATTTTTAAGTGCGTTAATCTACCTTCCTTTTTTTGCCACTTTCGGCTCTCATTTTATTTTCAGATTGAACATAAACTGTATCGGTTGTTGCCATACTCGCATGGCCGAGATCTTCTGAGAGATCTTTTAATGAACGTCCACGTTCTATTTCCATACTAGCTCCGGTATGCCTAAGCCAGTGTGTTGTCGCTTCTTTTAGTTTAATAGATTTGTTTTCGCCTTCAAGGCGTTTCATTCTAATAAAGGCATTGTCAAATATGTCTTGTACTAAACGTCTTAAGTGTCTTGATGTCATACCACCTTGACCACGTACTTTCTCCACAAGTACATTGTTATCGCCACTTGTTGGAAGCCCGGAAAGATCTCGAGATAACCGATATCGCCTAAGGAAAGGCATATAATCAGACGGAACCGTGGTATCACGAAGTTTTCGACCTTTACCAAATATTTTAAGCCACCAATTTTGGTCTTCATCTTGCCAAAAATGGCCCATGACCGGTGACCAATTATCTCGCTCTGAAAGCTCAGATATTCTTAAAAACAACGTTTTTAATGATGCTATTACAAATAGGTTTCGTTCATAAATAGGGTCTTCATCAGCCATACTCACAGCCGTATCTAGAAGGTATTGCCATTGCGAAGTGGAAAGTCTTTTAATTTCTTTAACTTGAGTATCACTAATAAAATGTCTGCAATCTTTTTTAGCTATATGAGCTGGGTTTCCATAACAAAGTTCTTCGCCCATTAAGTAATTATAAAATACGATGATCGCTGTAAAAGTAGACGTTAGTGTTTGTTGCGAAGGACGATATTTCTTTTTATCAACATCTTTAGACAACTGGCTTTTAGCAGCTTGTATTTTATACGGTCGCCATAATTCATTTGAGTCAAAGTAGCTATTTTTTAGTTTGAAGCGTTCTTGATTACTTGTACCAATCCAAGTTACCGGTGGTTTCCAACAGAAGTCTGCATATTCCAAAATGTCATTTTTACGCATCTCATCAATAGGCGATTTCTTTATTAGAAACGACCACAGCAAAAACTTTTCTATTTCATTTCTAAAACGGTCATAGGTATGAACAGACTTATTTCGACCAGTATATTCTAAAAATACTTTTCCCCATTGCCACTGGTTTAAAGACCAAACAGGCATAGTTGAAATAAAGTCATTAAGTTTTGGGTAATCAGCAAGTTCAAACTCATTGAGTTCAATATAGGTTGGATATAATGGGACAGGTGCAGTTTTAGACATAATTAAAAATAATACAAAGTAGCTTTAAAGCTATTCTAATACTCTCTTTACATTATGTCCAATACTAAAAGGTATCGGTCATAGTGAGCTGTGTGAGTTCTGAGGAGTTGATGCCTGTGATTACTCGTAGAATAAAAAGCTTATATTGCGCTATTTGTGGATAATCTAGATAATCTAGATAATTGAGATGTTAGTATTTAGTTTGCGTTAACTTATTAAATACAAGCCGTCGAACATTGTCCGACGGATTAATTTCAGTCTTTAGATGTTCTAATTACATATGGTCAATAATGCAATCACCAAACTCTGAACATGTCACTAATGTTGCGCCATCCATCAAACGCTCAAAATCATAAGTAACCGTTTTAGCATTAATAGCACCTGACATACCTTTAAGAAGTAAATCAGCAGCTTCAACCCAGCCCATGTGTCTTAACATCATTTCAGCTGATAAAATAACTGAACCTGGGTTCACTTTATTTAAACCAGCATACTTAGGTGCTGTACCATGAGTTGCTTCAAATATGGCTATGTCATCATTCATATTTGCACCAGGTGCAATACCAATACCACCAACTTGCGCTGCAAGTGCATCAGATAAGTAATCACCATTTAAATTCAACGTTGCTATAACGCTGTATTCAGCGGGTCTTAATAAAATCTGCTGTAACATAGCATCGGCAATAACATCTTTTATGATAATTTCTTTACCGGTATTTGGGTTGATAAATGAACACCAAGGACCACCAGCAATGAAGTCAGCACCAAACTCGTCGCGAGCTAATTGGTAACCCCATTCTTTAAAGGCACCTTCTGTATATTTCATGATATTACCTTTGTGTACTAATGTTACCGACTCTCTGTCGTTATCAATAGCATACTGAATGGCTTTTCTCACTAATCGCTCTGTACCTTCTTTTGAAACAGGTTTGATACCAATACCACAGTTTTCGGTAAAGCGGATTTTTGTTGCACCCATCTCTTCGATTAAAAAGTTAATCATTTTCTTAGCTTCATCAGTACCGGCTTTATATTCAATACCCGCATAAATATCTTCTGAATTTTCTCGAAAAATAACCATGTCAACTTCACTCGGCTTTTTCACTGGGCTAGGCACACCGGTGAACCATTGCACTGGGCGTTGGCATACATATAGATCTAATATTTGTCTAAGGGCAACGTTTAAAGAACGCATACCGCCACCAACGGGTGTCGTTAACGGCCCTTTTATTCCTACTTTGTATTCATTGAACATGTCTAACGTTTCATCAGGCAACCATGTTTCAGAATCGTACATTTGGGTTGCTTTTTCCCCGGCATATACTTCCATCCAATGAACCTTTCGTTCACTGTTATATGCTTTTTCGACAGCGGCATTAACAACTTTTATCATAGGTGGTGTTACATCGATACCAATTCCATCTCCTTCTATAAATGGAATGATAGGATTATTAGGCACACATAGTTTTCCGTTCTCACAAGTAATGGCTTGACCGTCAGTGGGGATTATTACATTTGCAGACATATATGATTCCTCTTCTTTAGCACAATAACGTTAAGGGTTTTGAACTTAACAGCTAGATTGTTTGTATTATGGATAAAACTGCTTATTTTAGTATAGGTTATCTTCCCTTGAACATTCAAATTAAATGAAAAAGAGCTTCAACACTAATACAGAATAGGTGATATTGAGTATAACTATGGTGAATAATTAAAACAAGCGTTTAAAATATGCGTTTAAATCCATTAATATCTGATAATAAAGTGAAATAGCTTGGTGAAAGCAAACTATCTTGAGATAATTACTTTAATATTATTTTATAGGATTCCTGATGAAACTTTTAGTACGTAATTTATCACGCTCTACAACCGAACAAGAAATTCGGATTTTATTTTCAGCAATTGGTGGTGTCACCGAATGTACTTTAGTTTTAGATCAAGCAACGGGAAAATCTAAAGGTTTTGCTTTTGTTGAAATGCCTAATGAAGCTGAAGCAAAAAAAGCTCTAAAAGCATTACATGAAACTAGAGTTGGCAGTAATAGAATTAGGGTAAAAATATCTAAATAGATTCTAGCGTATAATAAAAAGGCTGAACATCGTATTGATGTTCAGCCTTTTTTATACCAACTATTTAGCTACAAATCAGTTATAACAAGCTAGATAATATTGTATTAAATGTTTCACTTGGACGCATAGCTTTAGTTGCAAGTTCTACATCTGCATAGTAGTAACCATTGATGTTCATCGATGGTCCTTGAGCAGCATTTAATTCAGCAATGATTTTCTCTTCTTGCTTGGTTAATGCTTGAGCAATAGCAGTAAAACTTGCCTTTAACTCTTCATCTGTTGATTGCGCTGCAAGTGCTTGTGCCCAATACATAGCAAGATAGAAATGGCTACCACGATTATCTAACTCACCTACTCTACGAGATGGTGATTTATTTTCATCAAGAAACTTACCTGTTGCTGAATCTAAAGTATCTGCAAGTACTTGTGCTTTATTATTCATGGTATTTACGCTTACATGTTCTAAAGAAGCCGCAAGTGCTAAAAACTCACCTAATGAATCCCAACGTAAGTGGTTTTCTTTTTCAAATTGCTGCACATGTTTAGGTGCTGAACCACCCGCGCCTGTTTCAAATAAGCCACCACCGTTCATAAGTGGAACAATTGAAAGCATTTTAGCGCTTGTGCCTAACTCTAAAATAGGGAATAAATCAGTTAAGTAATCACGTAAAACATTACCTGTTACTGAAATCGTATCTTCACTTTTAGCGGTACGCGCTAATGTATATTCACACGCTTTAACAGGTGCTAAAATTTGAATATCTAAACCTGAAATATCATGGTCAGCTAAATATGTATTAACTTTCTTAATCATTTCAGCATCATGACCACGATTTTCATCTAACCAGAAAACCGTAGGAACTTTTGTTGCTTTTGCACGTGTGACGGCTAGTTTAACCCAGTCTTGGATCGGTGCATCTTTAACCTGACACATTCTCCAAATATCGCCTTCAGCAACAGCATGTTCTATTAAAGTCTCGTCGTTGTCGTTTACAACACGAACAGAACCTTTACCCACCATAGTAAAAGTTTTGTCATGAGAACCGTATTCTTCAGCTTTTTGAGCCATCAAGCCAACGTTTGGCACTGTACCCATTGTTGTTGGATTGAATGCACCGTTTTCACGACAAAAATCAACGACCGCCGAAAAAACACCTGCGTAGTTACGATCAGGGATCATAAACTTAGTCTCTTTTTGCTTGCCGTCTTTGTCCCACATCATACCGGAAGCTCTTAGGGCTGCTGGCATTGATGCATCGATAATAACATCGCTAGGCACATGGAAGTTTGTAATGCCTTTATCAGAATCAACCATCGCAACTTCTGGACGCGTTGTATAAACAGCGGCTAAGTCAGCTTCAATTTCAGCTTGCTTTTCGCTTGGTAAACGAGAAATTTTTGCATAAACATCGCCAATACCGTTATCAGCATCGACACCAAGTTGTTCAAAGATCGCAGCATGTTTTTCAAAAACATCTTTATAGAAAACTTTTACCGCGTGGCCAAACATGATTGGGTCTGAAACTTTCATCATGGTAGCTTTTAAATGAAGAGATAATAATACGCCCTCTTCCTTTGCTTTAGCTGTTTCTGCTTCGTAAAACTCAACTAATGCAGCTTTACTCATTACAGCAGCATCAATAATTTCTTTGTCTAATAAAGGTAAGTGTTCTTTCAATAAAGTAACATCACCATTTTCTGCAACAAATTCAATTTTTACATTGGTTGCTTCATTAAGTGTTGCAGATTTTTCACTTCCGTAAAAGTCACCTGAAGACATATGTGCAACATGTGATTTAGATTCATTTGACCAAACACCCATTGAGTGAGGGTTTTTACGCGCATATTGCTTCACTGAACTTGGCGCACGACGGTCTGAGTTACCTTCACGTAAAACGGGGTTAACAGCAGAGCCTAAAACTTTAGCATAAGTCAGTTTAATTGACTGTTCTGCTTCATTTTGTGGTTCAGCTGGAAAATCTGGTAAGTTATAACCTTTAGCCTGAAGCTCTTTAATTACAGCTTCTAATTGAGGGATAGAAGCTGAAACATTAGGTAATTTGATAATGTTAGCTTCTGGAGTTTTAGCTAACAGACCTAATTCTGTTAAAGCATCACTAACACGCTGTTCAGCAGTTAAGTATTTTGGAAAGTTAGCTAATACACGTGCAGCTAATGAAATATCACGTGTTTCAACGTTTATGCCTGACGACGCTGTGAATGCTTGAATAATTGGTAATAAAGAGTGAGTCGCCAAAGCTGGCGCTTCATCGGTAATCGTATAAATTATTTTTGTTGAATCTGAGCTCATCTACTTTCCTATTTCTTATCTGCTAATTGTCTAATAAAGTGAATATTTATGCGCTTTTGCATTATAAGTTCACTCTACTAATATTAATTTTTCCGCGAGAACCCTATACTGTATACAAAGGTTAATTCTATTAATCGCGGTATTATGTGCCTGAATTTAACCAGACATAAAAAACCAGTGGGTACACCACTGGTTAACCTGCGTATTATAAACCTTCAAGTAAGTTTCGTAAACAATATGAGCATAATTACAAATAACTAATTATGAATTTAAATCGATTAATTACACAAAAGGTCTATTCAAGAGGGTAAAGCATCTAAATTCAAACAATAACGTAATTTAGATGCTGGTTTTAATTATTCAAACCATTGTTTAGATATAGGTAATGAAAATAAAAGCGGCGAGAAACTCTCATATTTATGACGATTGGATTCACATTTTACGTTTTCCGTATAATGTGCTTTCCATGGATCATTGATCAACCAAATATTATTATTGGCAACCGCAACACCTTCTAATGACGAATTACCTATAAGCTCCCAATTTTCGCATTGATTATCATGACTAATGACCGGGGCCAGAAATTTCATCGAAACAACTTTAGTTGGTTTCTTTTTGGCTAAATCAATAATCCATAATTGGTTATCGTTACGAGCTGCTGCTGCGATATAGCCAGGGTGATTATCAACAGGTAAGTAATCCATACCATTAATAGGATGTACGCCTTTCTTAAATGCAGGTAATACAACCTCTGTATCAACTACTGGAGCAAATTCATCAGATTGCCAAAAAATATCGCTTATCGGCAAAGAAAAAATTCGAGCCAGATTTTTACTGTCTTTTTCTAAACCTAAGTATAAAGTATTGTCTTTGCCAAAAGCCAAGCCCTCAATACCATCATTAGCAAAATCGCCAACAGCATACGAAGCATCAAATTGTAGAGGCCTTACGTGTGTCATTGACAAAATATTATTGTTATCAATTTCAAGCCGCACTATAAGTGATGGGTATTGTGTCGAGCCCGTTTTTTGAAAACGTTTTTGACAGGCTGATGTAAGTTGAACACCGTCACGCGCATCTTCGGTAACGACAATGAAAACATTATCGTTATTAGGATCAATCGCTAAGGCTTCAAAATCAGGTTTGTCGGCTAAGTATGGGTAAAAACAACTTGCTTTTATTTGATCTGACATTGTCATTGCTAATGACTGTTCTGCAACGATAGCGTTAGAGGGATCGATAATGTGTAATTGTTTCTGCTGAGACTCATGTGCTGAGCGATCAGACAGTGATAGTAACTTTCCTCTCCATAATTTCAATGCTGAAGTTTGAGGATCTAACATGACTTTATCGTTAGTTTCTACAAGCCACTTACCTTTCAATGTCACTTGCTGGTGAATATTATCATCAGCCATCACACAAGTAGCAGAGAGGCATACAGCTAAAAATGGTAACAATTTCATTATCGATTCAACCACTAATTATTTTAAAAGGTGCAATATATTAGCTAAATCTGATTTACCTTCAGCAATTTCTTCTTGGGTTAATCCTGATAACTCATGCGGAAATACCAACCATTCATCTGACTCATGAACATAATAATCAGGTACAATATCTACCATCTTATTTGTAGGTTTATACCAAGGACACGCTATGCGTACGTCCGTTGGCATATTATTACGTGATAGTTTCTTAAGTTGTTTAATTAAAGCATCGATGCTTCTGCCTGAATCAAAAACATCGTCAACAATTAATAGACCGTCTGAAGCATTTGCATTCTCTATTATGTAATGCAAGCCATGCACTTTTATCTCTTTACTTTGTTGGTTAATACCGTAATAAGAAGACGTACGAACAGCTATGTGATCTGTTTCAACATTTTTGAAATCAAAATATTCTTGAACTGCAATGCCAACAGGAGCACCGCCACGCCATATACCGATTATAAATTGCGGTCTAAATCCATCTTCAAAAACTTGTGCTGCAAGTTTAAAAGAATCTTCTAGTAAATCTTGTGCTGTGATAAATTTTTTATTCATAGTGGTTGTTTCTTACTGTAAAAATAGTGTAATGTTGCAAATCATATCAATTCTTGACCGAATGGTTAAGTAAATAATTCAGAGAATTCAATTTTTTATTTACCTGAGCTCAAACTACAAAGAGTTTAACTAAGAGAAGTATTAATGCAAAAACCAATATTAACAACTGCTAGTTTACTATTTAGCTTAATGTATGTTTCACCGACTTACTCACAAGAGCTAAAAGTCGCTTCATGGAATATAGCTTGGTTAGGCTCTCATGAATATAATGAACGCAAGTCTGCTGACTATAAACAATTAGCAACGTATGCTAAGCAGCTCGATGCAGATGTAATTGCACTTCAAGAAGTTGAAAATGGAGAATGGGCTCAGAAAGTTTTTGGTAACGAATACGATTTCTACTTTTCCACAAAAGATTGGGTACAACGAGTGGGTGTGGCTGTTAAAAAATCAGCGGGTTTAACCATTATTGCTAAAGAATATAAAGATCTAGATGTTACTCGTGTAAGACATGGCATGGATTTAACCTTATCTCGCAATGGTAAAGAATTGAAACTCCTTGCGGTACATTTGAAATCAGGCTGTTTTACTGACCCTCTCGATAGTAAAAATGTTGCTATGATGCCAAGTACTTCGGACAAAGAGGTTAGACGCAAACAAGCATGTTCAACACTAAGTAAACAAATAGAACCACTTGAACGTTGGGTAGACAAACAGGCAAAAGAGAATAAAGCTTTTGTTGTTATTGGTGATTTTAATCGTCGTTTCTCACAAGACATATCTAATAAATATGCTGAAGATCAAGGTTTGTGGCAAGCATTAGATGACGAAGGTAATGAAGCCCTTTGGACACCGACTGCAACAAAGAACTCTGATTGTTGGGGTGGTTATTATAAAGATTATATAGATCATATTGTTTTTAACCCAAGTGCTAAAAGTATGTACCTAGACGATTCATTTGAACAGCTTGTATTTAATGAAAAATACACCAAAGAACTTTCTCGTTCATTAACGGATCACTGCCCTATTTCGGTTAAATTAGCGCTCTAATTGGCTTTGAATCTACAATGCACAATAATAATTTTAAGCTAAAATAAATAATAGGCATTTACAGTTGCTAGTGTTATCTACTAGCAACTTTTTTATTTTCAGGACAATACTCCCCATGCATAACGAGCAACTCCCACTTATCGACCTTCATCGTCATTTAGACGGCAACATTCGCCCTAAAACTGTTTGGCAATTAGCCCAAAAGAACAACATTCAGTTACCTGAAACAAATTTTGAAGATTTCTTACCTCATATTAAAATTACGAATAATGAAGCTGATCTTTTAGCTTTTTTGAAGAAATTAGATTGGGGTGTCAAAGTACTGTCTTCATTAGATGATGTTGTACGTATTGGTTTTGAAAATGTTGAAGATGCTTATCTTGCTAATATTGATTACGCAGAATTACGATTTTCTCCTTTTTATATCGCGATGACACATCAACTTCCTATTGAAGGTGTCGTTGAAGCAATCATTGAAGGTATTAAACAAGGGTGTGATAAATATCCGACAAAAATTAATTTAATTGGCATTCTTAGTCGTACTTTTGGTGTAGAAAATTGCGAAACTGAACTTAATGCAATATTAGCGCATAAAGATAATATAACAGCGCTAGATTTAGCTGGTGATGAGTATAATTTTCCAGGTGATTTATTCGAACGTCACTTTAAAAAGGCATCAGATGCGGGTTTAGAGATAACGGTTCATGCAGGAGAAGCAGCAGGACCAGAAAGTGTTTGGCATGCCATAGAAAAACTTGGCGCAACAAGAATTGGCCACGGCGTTGCTTGTGCGGAAGATCAAAAGCTCATGGATTATATGCATAAACATCAAATTGGCATTGAGTCATGCCTTACATCAAATTATCAAACAGGCACTATAAAAGACTTAAGCAACCATCCAATTAAAACATTTTTAGCAAATGGACTTAATGTTTGCCTAAATACTGATGACCCTGCTGTTGAAAATATAGAGCTTAAAGATGAATTTAATCTTGCCACTAATTTACTCAAACTCAATGGCAAGCAAATTACGCAATTGCAAAATAATGCGATCGAAATGAGTTTCTTATCAGATAAAGAAAAAGAAAATTTACGACAGCTAAAAATCTAAAAGAATTGAGGTAAGTTATTAATCGATAATTGATCGTCACTTCACTTAGTATTATCATAACCATATTAACTTTCAAGCGATAATAAATGTCGCTATAAACAAAATTTCAGTAAAAAACCCTTGATAGCAGTTTGATTACATCAGCTCGGCTAGAAACTTACTGAGTTACACTTAAAAAATAAAGGATAACTCTTATGCCAACTCCACATATTGAAGCTCAAGAAGGCGATTTCGCAAAAACGGTATTAATGCCAGGCGATCCGCTTAGAGCCAAATACATTGCTGACAATTTCTTAGAAAACGTAAAATGTGTTACGCGTGTTCGTAACATGTTTGGTTACACTGGGACTTATAAAGGTAAGCCAATTTCAGTCATGGGCTCAGGCATGGGCATACCAAGTATGTCTATTTACGCCACTGAACTTTATAAAGACTACGGCGTTGAAAGTATTATTCGTATCGGTTCTTGTGGAGCCGTACGAGATGACATTAAAGTTCGTGATATCATCATTGGAATGGCAGCAAGTACAGATTCTAATGTTAATAGACAGCGTTTTCATAATGTAGATTTTGCAGCATGTGCTGATTTTTCACTTTTGAAAAGTGTTGTTGATACCGCTGAACGATTAAATCAAGACGTTCGAGTGGGTAACATATTCACTGCAGACCTATTTTATACACCACAACCAGAAATGTTTGCGACAATGGAAAAATATGGAATTTTAGCTGTTGAAATGGAAGCCGCAGGTCTTTATGGTGTTGCTGCTGAATACGGTAAAAAAGCATTGGCGGTATTTACGGTAAGCGATCATATTAAAACAGGCGAACAAACTACGGCTGATGAACGTGAAACAACCTTTAAAGACATGATGGAACTAACATTAGAAAGTTTAATATAATGTCTTAATCGTTCAATTTAACATTCGTCGTTATTTGCCATCGACGTGCATGGAAGCACTAATGCAGTGAAGGCATGGATGCCTAAGAACTGCCATGGCATCACGATATTGCCTACAGGGATGTCGGCACTTATGATTCTCTGGAACGTATATCATGACCGTTCTTCCTGAACATAAAAATGTAGCTTATTGCTCAAGCCGATTACCTAACGTGGATCAATTTTGGTAAACAATCAAAAAAGCACTATTATTAAGATACTTATATCAATAATGGTGCTTTTTTTTTGAGAAAGAAATCTAGCCAGAGGACTCTATAGGCTCAGATTAATCAATACGGTTTATCTAAACTTCTATGTTGAAATTGCTAATAACCATTTGATTCTAAGCACTATGCTAGTTAGTCTAGACCTAATAAGTAATTAAACATGGGCAAGTATAATGAATGAACAAGTAAAACTGCTTTTTAAAGAGCATCCGACCATGTTGCTCACCATTTGTTATTTCAGTATTACCATTATTGGCGTGCTCTATAGTTATTTTTTCTATAAAGAATTTGGTATCAATATTATCAAATTTGCAGATTTGAGTGACTTCTTATTAGCATCAATTTTGGAGCCGAAGTCATTACTTATATTTATATCCATGATAGTTGTCACTATTTTATTTCACTGGTTTGATAATTTATTAAGGAAAAAATACAAACGTTATGGCAATTTTGTAGCCAAACAATTCAAAGCTAAATACACCGATCCCATTGGTTATTTTATTATTTTAGTGTTTTATACAGCGTTCCTTGTTCAATATTTAGCAATAGATAATGCCAAAGAAATAAAGTCGGGTAACACCGATGATTTTATCGTTAGAATTTCTGATCCTGGAAAGCATAAAGTTGAGAATACTTTAGCTTTATTAGGAAGCTCTAGTCGATATGTGTATTTATATAATAATGAAAAATCTGAAACTCAAATTATCCCTGTAGAAAATGTTTCCTTTATGACCAAGAAAATTGTGATCGTAGAAGACAAGGATAAATAACTGTACAGGCTAATTAACTCACTGATTTAATCTAAAAAGTACAAGTGAGAAATACCGATTACAACGGCGATATTGAAAGAACAAACAGAAGCTGATTGAATAAAAATATTACTACACTTTCCAAACACGTTAAAGTCATTCAACCAAGTTGAAATAATCGACTTTAGCGATTTTAGCTATGATTTAAAGTCCCTACGAACGCAATGGTGTGTTGTCAGTCAGGATAAATCACCTATGTATTCTGTGCACTAAACAGCCAGCAAGAGTCTTAATGTCAATTCAAAACATTTGCTATTAGTGAAATAAACTAGAACGGCTATTGATCGCTCAAAGCGGAAGTTCTCCGCACCTTTACTCTAATAATTATTGGTTCAATGTAAACCTTGAATAAGAAAAAACCATCAGATTAAAGAAATCTGATGGTTTTAATTAGATCCAAGTTAGGTAATCGTCTTGCTTATTGCGACCCCTTTTTATTAATCACTTATTTTTCAGATTTAACTTTAAAAGAAGTTAGCTTTGAACTCTACGCCGAAGAAACGTGGTTCATTGACATAACCTGTTAAGTTATTAAAATCTATGGCACCGGTTAGCTTTTCTTCATTAAGAATATTTCGGCTAAAAGCAGCAACTTCATATTCAGCATCGTCACCATCCCATTCATAACCAACACGTAAACCACCTTCTAATATTGGGTCACCGGTAAATTCTTTAGACTCATATAAGAAAAAGCTTACTTCGCTACGATAAGACCAATCGGTATAAACGTATAATTCGCCATCACCAATTTCTTTAGTCCAACGAGCACTTAAGTTACCAATCCACTCAGGAGACTGTGGTAGTGAATTTCCATCAATAATAACACCGCCGTCATCATTTAAAGGATCTGTGATAGTACAACCACCACCACATCCTGCAACGGAAATAGTGTCATCTTGTAATTCTGTATGGTTGTAGCTTAAGCTAGCACCAAAGACTAAATTATCAGTTGCCCAAAGTTCTGAGTCTAACTCGAAACCATAACCAACGGCTTTATTCGCATTAAGTAAACTTGCAACATTACCTGTTCCGCCTACTGCTGTTAGTTGTTGGTCGTCTACAACATAATAAAATACTGAACCGTCAATACGAGCAGTATTTTCTGAAAAGGTAGATTTAAAACCTGATTCGATTGATGTTACTAATTCTGATTTAGCCGTTGTATGTGATGCAGAAAATAATAAACTACGACCTTGAATACTTGGCGCTCTGTACCCTTTAGCTACACGGGCATAAAGATTTACTTCATCATTCATTTTGTAGTTAACACTGATATCACCGCTGACTTGTGAATCGTCAACCGTAGTATTTTCACTAAAGCCAGGTGCACCGAAAGGTGATTGAACTAAAGTACCATCCCAAACACGCTCATCATTTGAATAACGAATACCAGCAGTTATGCCTAAATCATCTGATAATTCAAAATCTAAAGAAGCGAAAACAGCCCAAGCAGTTGTTTCCATATTTTGAATAGCAATACCATTTTGAGCACCGCCACCTAAAGTATCAAAACTCAAGTTGTGAATTGTTAAATCTTCATCGAAATAGAAAAAACCGAATTGATAATCAAAGTCACCTAAATCATTGCTAGACAATCTAACTTCTTGGGTAACCTGAGAATGATCTGGCATTTTAGCGCCAGTTTCTGATGGGAATGGAATAAATCCAGGCCCCATATAATCACCTAAGAATGAGGCGCCATACCCCCCATCAATATCGCCAACAGAAAACATTTCTGCAGACTCATAGCCCGTCACAGAAGTTAACGTGTGACTGCCCATGTCATAAGACAATTTTAAACTAGAGCCTTTCATTTCTATAGTTTGATTGTTTCTAGAAGAAGCATCGTGATAAATGACTTCACGATCAAAATCATCAACTAAATCATTTGTACCCGGCTTAATGATGTTTGCTCTAAAAATACGAGCATCTGCATCGGCATCTCTAAAGTGATAGTTAAACAAAGCTGAAAACTCATCACTTGGTTCCCATAAAAGTTGAATTCTACCCGCAGTTTCACCGTAGCCACCTAACTCATCTTCTTTTTCAAAACCAGGGGCTTTATTGTCAATCCAATCGTCTCTATCTTGTTGTAATAACGACACTCGTGCAGATAACGTATCAGTTAAACCACCACCAACCGCGAGACGAAAATCGGTAGAACCATAAGTACCATATGACGTAGATACCGTTGCATCAAAATCTTGTGTTGGTTTTTTAGATTGAACTTTAATAATACCAGCGGTTGTATTACGTCCAAATAATGTTCCTTGAGGACCACGTAATACTTCAACACGTTCAATATCGAACATGGGCATGCCTTTTGTTAAGGCATTTTCTAAAACAACATCATCGTAAATCAATGAAACAGGTTGAGAAGCGAGTAAATCAAAATCTGTGTTACCTAAACCGCGGATATAAAAGCGCGGAAAAGTTCGTCCAAATGAAGATTCAATTAATAAACTAGGAACCTTCGCAGATAAAGATCGTACATCCATTCCTGCAGATCCTAGAACCTCTAATTTTTTAGCGGTAATCGCTGAAATTGAAATAGGAACATCTTTAATATTTTCAGTACGTTTACGAGCAGTTACTTCTATAACTTCGATACCGATAGTTTTTTCTTTCACACCTTCTTCAGCAAAGGTACTCGTTGAAATACTTGCAACACTCGCAAATATTGACGCTTGCACACATA
>Ga0209292_1001385_pt1 | contig 29716 bp, 23 predicted proteins | sample GOMGulsemesocosm_2_FD_184634 | JGI IMG/M metagenome (GOLD analysis project Ga0209292, IMG submission 184634) | Methane-oxidizing microbial communities from mesocosms in the Gulf of Mexico - GOM9C Gulf of Mexico (SPAdes) (version 2) | ecosystem: Environmental > Aquatic > Marine > Cold seeps... | reverse complement strand
GTGTCTGGAACGTGACTAATACACACTAATATATTCATGATATTTATATTAAAAAGTTGAAATAATTTTAAGTTCCCAAATATACATCTATTTTTTAAGAAATACTACTGTGCGCGCATAGTAAAATTATTTTGTTTTTTCGAGAATAGATTTTTTGAAATGTATACTTTTGTTTTTGTAAAATCAAGATCCTCGATGGAAAACATGCGAGGTGTGAATTAATAATAACATTTTCCGATGGTTATTGGCTAAAGGAATTAAACCCACTGGTGGGATTAAATACTACTATTGATGAGAACAATTCAATTTAGAGAAGCAATTTGTGAGGCGATGAGTGAAGAAATGCGCAGAGATGAATCTGTGTATTTAATGGGTGAAGAAGTTGCTGAATATAATGGAGCATATAAAGCGTCTAAAGGAATGTTAGATGAGTTTGGGGCTAAAAGAGTAATAGATACACCAATTGCAGAACTTGGATTTGGAGGTATTGCTGTTGGTTCTACCATGACAGGGAATAGGCCAATTGTGGAATATATGACCTTTAATTTTTCATTAGTAGGAATAGATCAAATTATAAATAATGCGGCAAAAATCCGACAAATGTCTGGTGGACAGTTTCCTTGTCCGATTGTTTTTAGAGGGCCAACAGGTTCAGCGGGACAATTAGGAGCTACGCATTCACAAGCATTTGAAAATTGGTATGCTAATACACCAGGTTTAAAAGTTGTTGTGCCTTCAAATCCTTATGATGCAAAAGGATTATTAAAAGCAGCTATACGTGATAATGATCCTGTAATATTTATGGAATCTGAGCAAATGTATGGTGATAAAGGAGAAGTGCCGGATGGTGAATATGTATTGCCAATAGGAGTTGCTGATGTAAAACGTAAAGGAACAGATGTAACTATTGTTTCTTTCGGAAAAATCATAAAGGAAGCTTATAAAGCAGCTGACGAATTAGAAAAAGATGGGGTTTCTTGCGAGATTATCGATTTAAGAACAGTTAGGCCTTTAGATACGGCTACCATTATTGAATCTGTTAAGAAAACTAACAGGTTGGTGATTTTAGAGGAGGCGTGGCCATTCGGTAATGTAGCTACTGAAATAACATTCCAAGTGCAAAATCAAGCCTTTGATTACTTAGATGCACCAATTGAAAAAATTAACACGGCTGATACTCCAGCTCCTTATTCACCTGTTTTATTAGCAGAATGGTTGCCGAATATGAATGATGTAGTCAAGTCCGTTAAAAAAGTAATGTATAGATAATTTTTTTTAGAAAAGACTTATATTTGAGCTTCATTGGTACTAAATACCAGTGAAGCTTTTTATTTATATGAAATCTATATTATTAAAATAACGATTAGTATTCGGAAGAATAGTTATTTTAATACTCAAAGATTACATGTGACTTTTAAAAGTAATAAAATATGCACATGAAAAAAATACTAACGATACTTTTAATTTTTACTTCAACAATACTATTGGCTCAAACTAAGGTTAGTGGTGTTGTTGTGGATGAGGACGACTATCCAGTTCCGTTTGCTAATGTAATTTTCAAAAATTCTACTACAGGAACAATAACTGACGAAAATGGAAGATTTTATTTGGAGTCTTCAGAAAGGTATCATACGCTTCAAGTTTCATTTGTTGGTTATGAGACTGAAAATATAGATTTACCTAAAGTAGTAACGTATAAAATGAATGTTCTTTTAAAAGAGGGGAGTCAGCTGAGTGCGGTTACTATTTATTCGGGAAAACAATCTAAAAAAAATAACCCTGCTATTGATATTTTGAAGAAAATATGGGCGAATAAGCGTTCAAACGGCACGAAGAAATTCAAGCAGTATCAATATGATAAATACGAAAAAATAGAATTCGACTTTAATAATGTGGATAGTACAATGGCTAAAAGCAAGTTATTTAAAGGAATGGAGTTTATTTTTGAAGAGTTAGATACTTCTCGTATTACAGGAAAAACGTATTTACCAATCTTTTTAAATGAGTCAGTTTCTAAAGTATATGGGAATAACGAAAACAATAAAACGAGGGAAGATTTAATTGGAAATAAAAATTCAGGTTTTAGTAATAACCAAACGATCATATCTTTTGTAAAGGACTTATACTCTGATTATAATGTATATGATAATTACCTAAAAATTTTCGATAAGAGTTTTGTAAGTCCCTTGTCGCGCACAGGTGTGAATGTGTACAATTATGTATTATCTGATAGTGCCTATATTGGTGATAAGTGGTGTTATAATATAGTGTATTACCCTCGCAGAAAAAATGAATTGACTTTTAAAGGAGATTTTTGGGTAAATGACAGTACATGGGCAATCAAAGACATCAATCTACAAGTATCTAAAAGTGCAAATATTAACTGGGTAAAGGATATTTATATAGAACAAGAGTTTGACGTGTTAAGTGATTCTGTCTTTTTAATAAAGAGAGATTACTTTATGTCTGATTTTAGTTTCTCTAAAAAGGATAAATCAAGAGGGGTCTACGGAAAGCGTACTACTCTGTATGAAGATTATCAATTTGATGTCGATAAAGGGGAAGAGTTTTATAAAGATGAATCAGATCCTTATGCTTTTGAAATTTATAATCAAGATTCAACTTTCTGGTCAGATAATAGATTAGAGAAGTTGAATAAAGATGAAGAAGGTGTTTACAAAATGTTAGACACTTTAAAGACTGTAGCAAAGTTTAAAAGAATTTATAACACTGCAAGTATATTGGCCTCAGGATATGTCGAAGTGCCAAAACTTAAAATGGATTTTGGCCCGATATTTTCAACCTTTGGATTCAATGATGTTGAGGGGGTAAGAATAAGAGCCGGCGGAAGAACATATTTTGGACCTAATGATAAATGGAGAATTCAAGGATACGGAGCATACGGGTTTAAAGATAATCAGTTTAAATATGGATTGTCCGGAAAATGGTTGTTAAGCAGAAAAAACAGGTGGATATTGTCAGGAGGAAACAGACGTGATATTGAACAAATAGGAGTTAGTTTAACCACTACAAATGATATATTAGGACGTAGTTTTGCGTCATCATCATTGTTTTCATCAGGTTCTAATGATAGGTTAACATCTATCAACTTAAGTACGTTGGCAATTGAATCAGAAGTAGCTAAAAACTTTGTAGTAAAATTATCCGGTAGTTATCGTACGTTGAAGTCTGCCTCAAATACTTTTGGATTAGATTTCTATACTGATCAAACATTATCAACAATTAAGTCTGAGTTGAAGCAATCAGAAGTGAATCTTTCATTAACATATACACCAAATAAAAAAACAACAGGTTACGGAGTAGAAAGATCAACAGTAAATGGCAATCATCCAACAATATTCGTGAGCCTAAGTCAAGGAATAAAAGGAGTTGCGGCAAGTGATTTCGATTATTCAAAAGTTCAATTATTCTACAGGCAACCATGGCAAATTGGTGGTTTTGGAAGGTTGTTTTCAAATATAGAAGTTGGAAAAACATTTGGAGAAGTGCCTTTGGGTTTATTAAGTGTAATACCAGGGAATCAGGCATATTTTTCAATATTTAATACATTTCCGTTATTGGATTATTACGATTTTGTTACGGATACATATGCATCAGTACATTTGGAGCACAATTTTAACGGACGAATATTTTCAAGAATTCCATTTTTAAAGAAAATGAATTTAAGAGAAATTGTTGGTGTAAGAGGAGCTTGGGGTGATTTGTCAGAAGAAAGTATAAATTTAGATGCAAATACACCGAATTTTATTACAACCGAAACGTATGGAGCTCCACATGACAGGGTGTATTGGGAGTATAGTTTAGGAGTAGGGAATATCTTTAAAGTGTTTAGAATTGACTTTAACTTTAGAGGAAACTACTTTGAAGTGCCCAATGCTCGTAAGTTTGGTGTTACAGGAAGTTTTGGGTTTAATTTTTAGGACTATAATAATTACCTTTTTATTTCGTTTGAGTGAATAACTTAACCTGCTAACTACACATATAATGAAAACAACCTACACGATTTTCACATTATTAATTATAACTTTTTTTAGCTATTCACAAAATAATATTTCTGGGCTAATTGAATATAAAGTTAATGTATTAAGAAACCCTTCTTTGACAGAGGAACTTAAAAAAGATATGCCTGATGTTTATAGTCAATTTAAGGAAGCGGATTCGTTGGTAAATTCTGATATCATATTTTCTTTGAAAATTGATGATAAGGAAAGTTTGTTTTCACCAATTAAAAATCTCGATAGTACACCTGGAGAAATATCTCCAATTGATGTGGCAATAGGAAAAAGCAAAGCAGATCACATCTATTATTTTAATAGAGTTAAATTTTTAGCTATTAAGGAGTTTGATTTTTGGTTTCAGCATATTTTAATTGAAGATGATATTGTTGAACAAAATTGGGAGCTAACTGAAGAAACGAAAATCATTGAAGGTTTTACTTGTTATAAAGCAGAGATTGTATTTGATAATGGAGGTTATGTAGATAAAAATATAAGGGATATTACAGCTTGGTATACGCCTGAGATAAATGTGACTTCAGGGCCTTTAAATTATGGTGGCTTACCAGGTTTAATATTACGTTTGGATACCCATGAGCACTCATATTATGCGAGTAAAGTTGATTTGAATAGCTCAGATGTTGAAATTATAATTCCGTCTAAAGGAGAGAAAATGAGTAGACTTGCGTTTGAAAAAAACAAAAAAAGAATTATCAATGAAGGTAAGGATTTAATTGTTAATGGTAAGAAGTAAAAACATTACTTGCAAGTTGTAAGTACTCTATTTAGTTTCGACTTAGTATAAGATTAAATTATACTAACATGAGACACCTATTTATATATAGAGTAATAATACTGCTTTGTTTAATTAATTTTACAGCAGCTACATCACAAAATCTAAATCAATTCGTTGAAAAAACGGATGCTTTTTTAAAGGAAAATGTAATTGATGGTAAAGTTGCTTATAAAAAAATAAAAGCTTCACCTTATCAGTTAAATGAACTTGTAGCACTTGCTTCAAAAATTAAAGTTCAAAAAACAAACCCAAATCAATACAGGGCTTTTTGGATTAATGCCTATAACATAACGGTGATAAAATCGGTTATTGAAAGTTATCCTATAAAAACACCACTAGATGTTTCCGGTTTTTTTGATAAGAAAAAACATGATGTTGCAGGAATTCAAATCACGTTGAACGACATTGAAAACATATTGCTCAGATTGCAGTTTAATAACGATCCTCGATTTCATTTTGTGCTGGTGTGTGCTGGTTTAGGTTGCCCGCCAATAATAAAAGAGGCTTATTTGCCTGATACGATAGAAACTCAATTGGACAGACAAACAAAATTAGCACTAAATAATCCAAGTTTTATTAAAGTAAACAATAAGAAAAAGAAGGTGTTTTTTTCTCAAATATTTGAATGGTACAACTCAGATTTTAAAGCAGAAAACAAATCACTTATTGATTTTGTAAATACATACAGAACGGAACTAATTCCAGGTAAATACAAATCATCATATTATTCATATGATTGGTCATTAAACGAAATTAAATAACACACTAACACTTTATATAATGAAATTGAAAAGCATATTTTTAGGAGTAATTTTGTTCATTAGTTTTTTAGGGTTTTCACAAGAAGAAACGCCTGAAAAAAGTACAAAAAGTAATATTCAGGAATACACTCCGTCTAAATTATTGAAAAAAGGACAATGGGATATAAAGCTGTTTAATAGTTTGTATACTCAAACTGAAAGAACAGATGCTAGGTCAAAGTCAGTGAAAATTGATAGGGAAACTTTTTTCACATCTACTTTAGAGGTCTTTACAGGGGTTTCAAAATCTAATAGAATAAATGTAGGGGTAATTCTTCAAACAAAATCAAACACCTACGGAGGAGCAGGAGTGTTAGAGGTACTTAACTTTAAAGATGATAGAAAAACAACTAGAAACGGATTATCTTCAATTGCACCATCTGTGAAAATTCAACCTTTAAAAAATGCAAGTAATTTCTCGTTACAAACATCGTTTCATATTCCATTGTTTGAAGATGTTCCTGGAGCACCATATCTAGATAAAAGAAGTTATGTGTGGGAAACGAAGTTTTTCTATGACAAATCATTTACAGCAGATAAGTTTCAGTTTTTTGGAGAGGTTGATTTTGGATATAATTTCGGAGAACATAGAGATGATGCTGATCCGTTAACAGAAAATACTGGCGAACGTTTTGCAAATAATAGTTTAACTTTACCTTTAAGTGCATTCGTTAGTTATTTTCCGTCAAGTAAAGTAACGGTATTTGTAAGTGGGCAACAGTCTTTTTTAATTGATTTAGGGAATGATTTTGAACAAAACTACACGCAGCTTGGTGTAGGTGGAAAGTATCAATTGACAAAAATGTTAAATGTCGAGACTTCTTTTGGTAAAATTGTTCGAGGGAATAATTTTCAAGGATTGGGACAGACATTTAGTTTAGGACTAAGAGCCTTGTTTTAATAAAAAAGAGTGATTCTCCTTAAGTTTCTTATAAATTTAAAAGCAAATATTTGAAGAATATAATTTTATATAGTCTGGTTGTTTTTTCGATACTAAGTTTTTCTCAGGAAAAGAAAGTGGTTTCGTTGCAGTTAAGAGGTCTTAAGAAAACGAAGCCACCTTTTGTGCGAAAAATAGTAGAAATAAAAGCAGGAGTTGCTTTAGACTCCTTGCAATTAGATAAAGATATTATCAGGTTAAAACGATTGCCAGGAGTGTCACATGCATATTATCAAGTTTTTTTGACGGATACAGGAAACGGATATAATGTGTTTTATGATATAGAAGAAAATTATACCTTAATACCGAGCGTAAATATTTGGACAGCTACCAATGATCAGTTTTCGTATAAGGTAGGACTGTATGATTTTAATTTTCTAGGAAAAGGAATTGCTTTTGGAGGGTTTTACCAAAACAATGGATATGATACGTATAGTATAAACTTTAGGGCGCCTTATCTTTTTAGTAATAAGTTAGGGCTTTCGGCTAGTTATCAGGATTGGAAGAGTGAAGAGCCGTTATATTTTAAAGAGCAAAGTGCTAATTATTTATATAATAATAAATCAATTGAAGTTTTAGGTTTGTATGAGTTAAATACTGCAAATAAGTTTAATATAGGGGTAAGTGTATTTAATGAAATATATCAATATATTTCTGGAGATATTCCCGTTGAAGTGCCAAGAAATTTAGATTTAGATAAATTATTATTGAAGTTAGTTTATGATTTTGATAAGCTTAATTATTCTTATCAGTATGTTTCTGGATTTAGAAGCATGTTAACCTTGGAGTCTGTTACATCAAATAATAAAATGCAGGATGATTTTTTTATCGGATGGAATGATCTGTTCTTTTTTAAAAGAATTTCTGATAAAGGAAATTGGGCCAACAGACTTCGTTTAGGGATAGCTACTAATAGTGAAAGTCCGTTTGCGCCTTTTGCATTGGATAATAATTTAAATGTTAGAGGTGTCGGAAATTTGATTGACAGAGGAACTGCGGTTATATTGTTGAATACGGAGTACAGACATACTATATATGAAAAAAATTGGTTTGCCTTGCAGGGAAATGCATTTTTAGATAGCGGAACTTGGAGAACACCTGGAGGTAACTTTGATGATTTTGTAGATTCTGAAAATATTAAAATTTATCCTGGAGTTGGTTTACGGTTGATTCATAAAAAAATATACAACGCTATTTTCAGAATAGATTATGGAGTTGGATTAGGAGAAAATTCAAGCAAAGGTATTGTTTTTGGTATTGGTCAATATTTCTAATTAAAATTATGAGATTTAGAAATAAACAAATAGTATTTTTGATATGTATGTTTTCATTCATAAATAACCTTTTTGGTCAGCAAGATGCAGGCTTTAAAAAAGTCGATCGTGTTTTAAAAAAACTTGTTCGTCAGAAAAAAGTTCCGGGTATTGCTATAACAATTACTAAAAACGGAATCACTCAATTCTCAAAAGGATATGGATATGCTAATTTAGAAGAGGGATTACCTGTTAGTCCTGTTACAACAATTTTTAGAGTGGGTAGTGTTTCAAAGCCTATAGCAGCTACAGGATTGGCTAAAATGGTAGCGAAAAATCAAATTAAATTAAGTGATTCTATTCATGATTGTATATCATATTTTCCTAAAAAACATTATGACTTTACCATAAAACAGTTAGGTGGACATTTGGCAGGAATACGAAACTACAAAGGGAATGAGTTTATGAATAACAAGCCATTGACTATTAAGGAAGGTGTTGCTTTGTTTGAAAAAGATTCGTTGTTGTTTAAGCCAGGAACAGGGTATTTCTATACAAGTTATAGTTGGAATTTACTGTCTTTAGCAATGCAAGAAGTGGCTAAAAAGCCATTTGAGGCTATTATAAAAGATGAGGTGTTAACTCCGTTAGGCTTGCAGCATACTTGTCCTGATACACAAGATGAAGTACTCAATAAAGCAGTTTTTTATCGTAAAAAAAAGCGAAGAAAATTTATTGAAGCATCACCAGTGCATAATTTTTTCAAGTTAGCTGGAGGTGGTTATTTGTCAACATCGGAAGATATTTCAAAATTAGGAAATGCTTATTTAACTGATGAATTTCTGTCTAAACAAGTAAAAGAAAAATTTATTACATCTCAAAAAATCGGAGATGATTTAACTTATTATGGTGTAGGTTGGCAAGCTAGTTATGACCATAATAACAGACCTTGTTTTGGGCATATAGGAAATGGTTTAGGTGGGTACGGGATTTTTTACGTGTACCCAGAGTCCAAAGTAGTTATTTCAATTTTAATGAACTGTTCAAACCCGAATCAAGACAAAAGGTTTCATAAAATAATTGATGCGGTTTTCGAAGAAGTTCAGAAAGAGGGAATTACGTTGTAAGTTCTCTAAATAAGTTTTCAAGAGTTGCGTTTTTGGTATCGAGTTTTAAAATTTTAAGCTCGTTTTCTTTAGCAAAATCGAAGATTAAAGAGCGCATGTCTTCTTTGGTGTCAAAGGTGATTTCCCAAGTCATTCCGAATGTGTTTTTTGCATTCGTAACATTTGGTAGTCGTTTTAATAACTGGTCTTCAACCCTAAAATCAAACTCAACTTCAATTAATTGCTCTTGATTGTTTTTTAGTTCAGAAATAGGAGTATCAATTACTAATTCTCCTTTATTGATAATAATTACTCTATCACAAATAGCCTCTACTTCTTGCATGATATGGGTAGATAAGAATATCGTTTTTTCTTTTCCGAAACTCTTAATTAATTCGCGGATTTCAACTAGTTGATTAGGGTCTAGTCCTGTTGTGGGTTCATCAAGAATAAGAACATCAGGGTTATGTAATAATGCATTTGCAAGTCCAACACGTTGTCTGTATCCTTTTGAAAGCTGATTTATTTTTTTATGAGCTTCAGGAGTTAAACCAGTTAAAGAAATGACTTCTTCTATTCGGTCTTTCTTTACGTTATAAATATCTGCATTAAAAGCTAGGTACTCTTTTACATACATTTCAAGGTATAGTGGGTTGTGTTCGGGTAAGTATCCTACGCTTTGTTGAACTTGTTGCTGTTGGTTATTGATATCAAATTCATTAACTACAGCATTTCCTTCGGAACTATTAATATAAGTAGTAAGAATTTTCATCATAGTTGATTTCCCTGCACCGTTTGGCCCAAGGAAGCCTACTATTTCTCCTTTTTTAATAGTGAAAGAAATATTGTTTAACGCTTTTTGATCACCATAAAACTTAGAAATATTCTGTACCGATATCGACATGTAGTATTTTATCTTTTATTGTTAAATAAATACCCAGTAGTATTTAGAGTGCTAAAATTAAGATAAAAAAAGTTGCACACAAACAATTTTGTGATACATTTGTACCAACAAAACGATTATAATGTTGACACAAAGCACTTGGCAAAGTTTTTATTTTAGCTTTTACTTTTTTAGTAAGAGTCGAGACTTTGTACACGTTGTTTGAAAAATATAATAGAAAAACAAATAGTATATATAAAGTCTCGAGAAATCGGGACTTTTTTTATGCGAAAAAGTGAACCGATTATATAAGAGCATTAAAAGAGAATAATTATGAAGACAAAAATTGCCATCCAAGGAATTGAAAGTTCATTTCATCATTTAGCAGTAAATAAGCTGTTAGGAGAAGAAAATGTAGAATTGCTAAAATGTGATTCTTTTGAAAAAGTAACTAATTCATTAGTTGATTTTAAAGCTGATTTCGGGATGCTAGCTATAGAAAATACTATTGCTGGCTCAATCCTTCCTAATTATAATTTAATTGATGGAAGTGATTTGGTTATCCTAGATGAAGTGTATTTAAATATTCAAATGCATTTAATGGCATTGGAAAGTGAGTCGATACATGATATTAAAGAAGTGCATTCTCATCCAGTAGCACTGTTACAGTGTAAATCGTATTTAAGAAAATTCCCGCCTCAGTTTAAAGTGGTTGAAGGAAAGGATACAGCTTCAGAGGCTAAGAAAATTAAAGAGCAGAGGTTAACCGGAGTAGCTGCAATTGCTGGAGAACAAGTAGCAAAGGAATTTGGATTGAAAATTTTGGATAGTAATATTCAAAGTATGAAAAATAATAAAACACGTTTCGTGTTATTAGGAAGAAAGCAAGATGTAGAGATGTTACATGCAAATAAGGCGTCAATTAAATTTGAGTTAAACCATGATATAGGAAGTTTGTCTAATGTTTTACAATTGTTCAGTACCTTTAAGATAAATCTAACTAAAATTCAATCATTACCAGTTATAGGGTCTCCATGGCAGTATGCTTTTTTTGTAGATGTTTTATTTGAAGATTATCAGTTATTTTCTGAAGTAATAGCAATGTTAGAGAAAGCAGTTAAAAAGTTAAAAATTTTGGGAGTATATAGGAGTAATAAAGAAAATAAAAAAAGTGAATTAATCAACTCTGTTTTGACAAATTTACAAGGTGTAAAGTAATTGGACATCATTAAAAAAATAGGTCATAAATAATTAAAAGTGTATTCCTGTAAAAGGAGTGCTAGAATAACAATATAGAATGGAAAATAAAAAAGAATTAAGAACATGGTTGGATGAAATGCAATTAACTCATCCGTTAGTTATAGCTGGGCCATGTAGTGCAGAAACTGAAGAGCAAGTATTACGAATTGCACATGAATTAAAGGATACTGACGCAACTGTTTTGCGAGCAGGTATTTGGAAGCCACGTACAAGACCAGGGAATTTTGAAGGAGTTGGAGAAGAAGGACTAAAATGGTTGCAAAAAGCAAAAGCAGAAACGGGATTGATGATCGCAACAGAGGTGGCAAACCCTAAACACGTTGAGTTGGCACTGAAATATGATGTTGATATTTTATGGTTAGGAGCTAGAACAACTGTAAGCCCGTTTATTGTACAAGAAATAGCAGATGCATTACGTGGTACTGATAAAATAGTATTGGTTAAAAACCCAATAAATCCTGATTTAGCTTTATGGTTAGGAGCAGTAGAGCGATTATATACAGCTGATATTAAAAAGTTAGGAGTAATTCATAGAGGTTTTTCATCTTTTGAAAAGTCAAAATACAGAAATAATCCAGAATGGCAAATACCTATTGACCTACAGAATCGTTTTCCTGATTTACCATTAATTAGTGATCCGTCACATATTGCAGGAAGAAGGGGTTTGATTTTTGATATTTGTCAAACAGCACTTGACTTTAACTTTGATGGTTTTATGGTGGAAACACATTATGATCCTGATAATGCTTGGTCGGATGCCAAACAACAAATTACTCCTGAAACATTGGTTCAGATGATGATAGATTTAAAAGTAAGGAAAAAACAAGCATCATCAGAGAACTATTTGTCGGAGCTAGCGAAGTTAAGAGCTAATATTGATGTATTGGATGATAAATTATTAGGATTACTATCAAAACGTATGCAAGTTGCAGATGGAATTGGTCTTCTGAAAAAAGAAAATAATGTGTCAATTCTACAAACTAATAGATGGAATGAAATATTAGGAAAAATGATTCTTCGTGGTGAAGAAAAAGGTTTGAGTGAAGAGTTTACCTTAAAAATATTTAAAGCGATTCACCAAGAGTCTATAAATCATCAAAAGGAAGTGATTAATTAAATTTTAAATAACTCATTTGCATCTAATTTTAACTGGTATAAAATAGATTAGTAAAAAAAAAATGTAGTTTTGTCGTATGACAGGAACAGTTTATAAATCTACAGGGAGTTGGTACACGGTAAAAACCGATGATGGACCGGTTTATAAATGTAGAATGAAGGGTAAATTCAGGATTAAAGGTATTAAGAGTACCAATCCTATTGCTGTTGGAGATGTTGTAGATTTTACTGTTGAAGATAAAAATAATGAACAAACGGGTGTAATTCATACTATTCATGATAGGATGAATTACATCATTCGTAAATCTGTTAATTTATCTAAAAGAATACATATTATTGCGTCTAATATAGATCAGGTTTTCTTGTTAATAACACTAAATAATCCTCCAACATTTACAAGTTTTATAGATAGGTTTTTAGCAACTACTGAAGCATATAATGTAAAAGCCGTTTTACTATTTAATAAGGTAGATACTTATAATGAGGAAGAGTTGCTAGATGTTAAATACATGGCTGCTTTATATCGGGAAATAGGATATGAGTGTGTTGGTGTGTCAGCTTTAGAAGAAAGAAATATTGACAAAGTAAAAGATATGATGCTTGGTAAAACAAGTATGTTTGTTGGGCATTCTGGGGTTGGTAAATCTACATTGGTAAATACTATTGAACCTGGATTGGATATAAAAACGAAAGAAATTTCTAGTCAGCATAGTCAGGGTCAACATACAACTACATTTGCAGAAATGTTTGATTTATCATTTGATGCTCGAATTATTGATACCCCAGGAATTAAAGGATTTGGGATTGTTGATATGGAGAAGGAAGAGATAACTGATTATTTCCCTGAGTTCTTTGCGTTAAAACAAGATTGTAAATTCAATAATTGCCTACATATAGAAGAGCCTCATTGTGCTGTGAAAAAAGCTTTAGAAAAAGCTGATGTAGCGTATTCGCGTTACAAAAGCTATATTCAAATGGTTGAGGGTGATGATGAACATTATCGTATTGATGATTATAAAAATGAATAACAAATAATTCCTCTCCATTTGGTAGGGATGAAAATAGAAATATGCGAGCAGTACTTCAACGTGTTTCAGAAGCTTCAGTAACAATTGATAACACTATTGTCGCTAATATAAATCATGGTTTGGTTGTCTTATTAGGTATAGAGACCGAGGATAAAGAGGATGATGTTTCATGGTTGTCTGGTAAAATTTCCAAAATGCGTGTTTTTTCTGATGAAAATGGATTGATGAACAATTCTGTTCAGGATATTTGTGGTGATATTATTCTCGTGAGTCAGTTTACTTTATTTGCAAGTACTAAAAAAGGAAATCGTCCAGGATTTACCCGCTCAGCAAAACCAGAAATAGCAATTCCGTTATATGAGTCTTTTGTAAAACAATTAGAATCTTATTTGGGTAAATCTATTCAAACAGGTGAATTTGGAGCGGATATGAAAATAGCATTAATAAATGATGGCCCTGTAACCATTACAATAGATTCAAAAAATAAAGAATAATGGCATCAGTATTCGGACATGCGCTAGTTGGTGCAACATTGTCAAAAGTATTAGATAAAAACCAAGTAAAATTATTGTTGATATTGGCAATGATTTCGGCAATATTTCCAGATATAGATGTCTTAGCATTTAAGTTTGGTTTTGCCTATGAACATTGGTTAGGGCATAGAGGATTCACACATTCAATATTTTTTGCTATAATATGGTCTGTTGTTTTGAGTTTATTATTTGGGAAATCACATAAAAAAATATTTTTTATAGTATTGTTTTTGGCTACAATATCTCATGCAATATTAGATGCTATGACTACTGGGGGGTTAGGTGTAGGTTTCTTTATTCCTTTTGAAAATACACGTTACTTTTTTGGCTGTAGGCCTATTCAGGTTTCACCAATTGGAATTTCTAAATTCTTTTCAGAGTGGGGAGTGAGAGTTATAATAAGTGAGCTATTATGGATAGGGGTTCCATGTGCGGTAATTTTAATATTTAAAAAAATAACTCAAAAACACTCTTCAACCAAAAAGTCATATTCTTAAACACTTAATGATTATTTAAAAAACTAACTATGATTAAAAATTTAATTCTATTATTTCTTATATCGAACATGCAAATAGTTTTTTCGCAAGAGAACTATAATGCATTTTCAATTCCTGTGGAGCTAAAAAAAAATGCTAACGCTGTAGTTCGATTGTCAGAAATAAATGTTTCTGTAAACTCGATTAAGGATTTAGTTGTAAGTGAAACTAGAGTAGTAACAGTTTTAAATAGAGGGGGTAATAAACATGTAAATGCCTCTTTACGTTATAGTGATACTAAAAGTATAAAAAAATTGTCAGCTATTATATATGATAGTTTTGGAAAAGAAATAGAGAAATATAGTAAATCGGATTTTAAGGATCAATCGGCTGTTTCAAATGGTACAATGTATTCAGATAAACGAGTAAAATATTTAGATTATATACCAAATAAATACCCATATACAATTAGGGTTGCTTCTGTATACAAAACATCAAACACAGCTTTTATACAACCATGGTTTCCAATAGAAGGTTACAATGTAAGTGTTGAAAAAGCGAAATATGTGTTTAGAACATCAGATATTGGTTTTAGGAAGAAGTTATATAATTCAAATGAGCTTATAAAAATTGACATTAAAGAAGATCAGTTAAGCCTTTTTGGAGAAGTTGTGAATCAGCGAGCAATTAAGTATGAAGAAAAAGCTCCTTCTTTTTATATGTTTATGCCCAACTTAAATATTTCGCTGGATGAATTTACCTTGTATGGTAAGAAGGGAAGCGCAAACGATTGGAAAACGTTTGGTAAATGGCAGTATGAAAACCTTTTGTTAGGAAGGGATGAGTTGGGTAAAGAGGTTGTTGATAAAATAACTAAATTGACTAAAGACATCTCTAATCCGGTTGATAAAGCAAAAATTATTTATAAATACGTTCAAGATAATACTCGGTATATAAGCGTACAATTAGGGATTGGTGGTTTACAACCAGATTTAGCAAAAAATGTAGATAAATTAAAATATGGTGATTGTAAAGGATTAACATATTATACAAAGTCATTGTTAAAATCACAAGGAATTGAATCTTATTATGCAGAAGTTTATTCTGGGTATGAAAAAAGAAATATTGACAAGACATTTACATCAATCCAAGGAGATCATGTAATACTATGCATTCCTGAAGAAAAAGGATATACATGGTTAGAGTGTACAAATCAATATTCTCCTTATGGATTTATAGGTGGATTTACAGATGATAGAGATGTATTGATAATGAAACCTGATGGTGGAGAAATAGTACATACAACTAAATATGGAGTGGATGATAATAAGCAAAAATCAAATATTTCGATTGTATTAGATAGCCAAGGAAGTTTTTTATCAAGTATGAAAAAGACAACATCAGGAGTGCAATATGGTCAACGTTATGGAGTAGGAAATTTATCAAAAGAAAACCAAATAAAAGAGTGTCTATATAAATGGAGCTATTTAAACGGAATAGAGGTAGTTGAGAATAGTTACGAAAATGATAAAGAAAATTTATTGTTTCATGAATCACTTAAAATTAAGGTTCAAAATTATGCTACAAAAATAGGAGAAAAATTATTGGTGCCAATAAATCCATTTAATAGACTTACTGTGAATCCTGCGAAGTATATTGAAAGGAAATTACCTTTTCAAATAAAGCGATCCTTTAAAGATATTGATGAAGTTGAATTTATTATCCCTGATGGGTTTGTTTTAGAAGGACTTCCAGGAAATTATGAAATAGAAAATGAATTTGGGAAGTATAAAATTCAGATTGAAAAAACACAAGAAAACAAAATAAAATTTACAAGAGAATATATGTTAATTGAAGGGGAGTACTCAAAAGAAAAATACAATTCATATAGAGCTTTTATAAAAAAGATATCAAAAAAAGATAAATCAAAATTCATACTAACTTTACAGTCATAAAATGAGAAAATTATTATTAGTACTGTTGTTACAAATGGGGATAACAACATTAACAGCTCAAAATTTTAAATATGGAAAGGTTTCAAAAGAAGAATTACTAGAAAAATTTAATCCTGCTGATTCTTCAGCTAATGCTACTATATTATATACAGAAGAGAAAATAAAATATGAGTATGATAATGATAAAGGGTTTTATGTGTTAAAGAATATCTATAAAAGAATTAAGATATATAATAAAGAAGGTTTAAACTGGGCTAACCACTATGTGAAGTTATTTGATAAATCAAAATCCCTTGAAGAAGAAATAAGTGGATTGAAAGGTATTACTTATAACTTTATAAATGGAGAAGTTGAGGGTCAAAAGTTGAAAAAAGACGGGGTTTTTGAGGAGGAATTAAATGAGTATTGGAAAAAAATATCTATTACACTTCCTGGTGTAAAAGCTGGAAGTGTAATAGAATTCAAATATCAAGTAAAATCACCTTTTGTGTCAAAACTGGATGATGCGTTATTACAAGAAGTAATACCAATAAAAAAAATAGTTTATCAAGCTAAAATACCAGAATATTTCTTTTTTAAATTACACTCTAACATTAAGAGTGAGTTGATACCAAATATAAATTATTTGGAGGAAAGAGAGGAGGTAGCTGTAAAATGGAAGGATAAAGTTCCTGGGCCAGGTGGTGTAATTAATAAGTATGAGAGGGTATATAAATATAAAGAAAAAGTAATTAGTGTTAATGAAGAAAATGTGCCAAGGTTAAAAGATGAAGTATATGTAGCCAACTTAAGTAATTATAAATCAAAACTTTCTTTTGAGTTGGTGTCTACAAAATCATTTAGTTCAGAAGTTAATGATTATTCAACTGATTGGGATACTATAGTAAGTAAAATATATGAATCTAGAAACTTTGGTAGTCAACTAACAAAGGATAGTTATTTTACAGAAGATCTTGATTTATTATTACAGTCTTTGAATTCTAATTCAGATAAAATTCATGCAATCTACAACTACGTAAAGGCTAAAGTAAAATTTAATAATTTCATTGGCGTTAATACATTTAATGGAGTAAAGAAAGCTTATAAAGAAGGGGTTGGGAATGTAGCTGATATTAATTTAATGTTAACGGCGATGCTTCGCTATTCAGGGATAGATGCTAATCCAATACTTGTTTCTACAAAGACAAATGGGATTCCATTATTTCCTACAAGACAAGGTTTTAATTATGTGATTTGTGGAGTAGAAGTTGATAATGAAGTGTTATTACTAGATGCAACGGAGGGAAATACCACAGTTGATATAGTGCCTGAAAAAGTGTTAAATTGGCAAGGTAGAATTATTAGAGAGCATGGGAGTTCTGCTTGGGTTGACTTATTTCCGAAGAAAAACTCAAAGAATACAATAATGGTAAATGCTACTTTGAACTCGGACTTGCTTTTTACAGGGAAAGTGAGGAGTCAAAAAACAGATTATTTTGCATATGATTATAGGAATGAATATGTAGGTGTTGTGGCTGAAGATTTAATAAAAAATATATCTAAGGGAAAAGGAGAAATTGAAATAACTAAATTAAACGTAAAAAACGATAAGAAGTTAGAAAACCCAATACTGCAAACATATGATTTCATATATGAAGACGGTGTTGAAGAAATAGGTTCAGATATTTATATATCCCCAATGTTGTTTTTAACAGAAGAAGATAATATATTCAATAAAGAAACAAGGAATTATCCTATTGATTTTAGTTTTCCGAGAACCAACAAGAGTATTATAAGTATTATAATACCAGAAGGGTACAGAGTTAAATTTATCCCTGAAAGTGTAAAGATGGTAATGTCGGATAATTTAGGAGAATATAGTTTTGTTATTAGGCAAAATGGGAATGTAGTTCAAGTATCTGAAGTATTTAAAATTAACTTTCCAATAGTCCCCGTGACTTACTACTCAAATTTGAAAGAGGTTTATAAAACATTAATTGAAAAAAATTCAGAAAAAATAGTATTAGAAAAGATATAAAATTCAATGTTGTAAAATATTGTAGTTCAATTGAGGAATGTATTCAAAAAAAGATAAATCAAAATTCATACTAACTTTACAATCATAAAATGAGAAAATTATTATTAGTGCTGTTGTTGCAGATGGGGATGTCAATATTACATGCGCAAAACTTTAAATTTGGAAAGGTTTCCAAAGAAGAATTACAAGAGACAGCTAACCCATTGGACTCTTCGGCAAACGCAACAATGTTATACAGAAAAGTAGATGTTAAATATATATACAATTCGAGTGTTGGGTTTATAAAGCAAAAAAATGTACATGAACGAATTAAAATATATAATAAAAAAGGTGATAAATGGGCTACTAAACGTATTAAGTTATATTCACGGTCAAGTGGTAGTAAAGAAGAGTTGACAGGATTGAAAGGATATACGTATAATTTTTCTGAAGGAAATGTAGAAAAAGAAAAACTTAAAAAAGATGGTGTTTTCGAGGAAAAGAAAAATGATTATTGGAAATATACATCATTTACATTGCCTAATGTTAATTCAGGTAGTGTTGTAGAATATAAGTATACTATTGAATCGCCATATATACAAATAGATGATATTAATTTTCAAGAGTTAATCCCTGTCAAAAAATTAGATTTGAGGATTAGTATTCCTGAATATTTTAGATTTAATAAAATACTGAATCCTCGGGCATCTTATATTCCGAAATTAAAAGAGATTAAAGCAAATAGGGTTGTTAAGATTGACTCCAAAGAAAGAGAAGGGCATGCAGGCCAAGTAAAAACAAAGTTTAGTTCTTCTGAATGGAATTTTGTAGAGAACGTAACTGAGGCCGATTTAATTAATATACCAGCATTAAAAGACGAGCAGTTCGTAGATAATTTGGATAATTATAGGGCAAAACTTATTTTGGAGTACGCATCGCATAAAGGATCAAACGGGCAAATTGAAAATTACGCTACAGATTGGAATTCTGTGACTAAAACTATTTATGAGCATAAATTTTTTGGAGATCAATTATCAAAAACAAATTATTTTAAAGATGATATAGATGTATTGCTGCAATCTAATCTAACAAATAAAGATAAGGTTATAAAAGTGTTTGAATATATTAAGTCTAAAGTGAAATGGAATAATATGTATGGTGTTTATTCTGACAAAGGGGTGAAAAATGCATATAAAGAAGGTGAGGGTAGTGTTGCGGATATTAATTTAATGTTAATAGCGATGCTTAGATATGCGGGTTTAAAACCTAATCCCATTTTAGTCTCTACAAAATCAAATGGAGTACCATTATTTCCAACAAAAAAAGGTTTTAATTATGTGATTTGTGGAGTGGAAGTCAATAACGAAGTATTGTTATTGGATGCTACAGAAAAATATACGACTAAAAATTTGTTGCCAGAAAGAGTATTAAATTGGCAAGGTAGAATTATTAGAGAACATGGGAGTTCTGCTTGGGTTAATTTATTTCCAAAAAGAAATTCAGTTAATACTACTATGGTTTCAACAACGTTAAGTAATGATTTGATTTTTACAGGAAAAGTGCGCAATCAAATAACTGATTATTATGCATATAATTACAGAAACAAAAATACAGGTGTAATAAATGAAGATTTAGTAAAGAGAATTTCAAAGGATAAAGGAGAGATTGAAATTAAGAACCTGAATGTTAAAAATGATAGAGAACTAGGGAAGCCTATTCAAAAAACATATGAATTTGTGTATGAAGACGGTGTAGAAGAAATAGGTGCAGATGTTTACATATCACCAATGTTGTTTTTAACAGAGGAAGATAATATATTCAATAAAGAAACAAGGAACTACCCTATTGATTTTAGTTTCCCTAGAACTAATAAGAGTATTGTGAATATTAATATTCCAGATGGCTATAGAGTTAAATCTATTCCAGAAAGTACGAAGTTAATATTATCAGATAATTTAGGGGAGTATAATTTTTTAGTGAAACAAAGGGGGAATGTAGTGCAGATATCTGAAGTGTTAAAAATTAATTTCTCAATGATTCCTGTAACTCATTATTCCGATTTTAAAGAAGTTTATAAAGGATTGATAAAGAAAAATTCAGAAAAAATAGTTTTAGAAAAAATATAAATTTATGGACATTAAAAACGCACAGTTAGAAGTTGATAATTGGATTAAAAACCACGGAGTTCGCTATTTTAATGAGTTAACCAATATGGCTCAGCTTACTGAAGAAGTAGGAGAGGTAGCCCGAATTATTGCTCGTCGTTATGGTGAACAAAGTGAAAAAGAAAGCGATAAAAATAAAGATTTAGGCGAAGAGTTGGCTGATGTAATGTTTGTGGTTTTGTGTTTGGCAAATCAAACAGGAATTAATTTACAAGAAGCCTTTGATAAAAAACTGGACTTGAAAACAAAACGTGATCATGACAGGCATCATAATAATGAAAAACTAAAGTAATGAGTAACAAATTAGCAAATACTTCACTTCTGAAACTTGGGACGCGTTTTTCCGTTGTGTTTTTTATAGTAGCAGTTATTATTAAAGTATTCATTAGTATATTGAGTAAGCCGTTTTCGGAATATGTTAAAACGTCAGAATTTAGAAACTATATTATAATACTAGCTGTTTTTTCAGTGGTCTATGGTTTTCTAATGGCCCATTTTCAAATAAAAAAGCACAAAAAAAAATAGATGGATCTAATCTTAGGGAATTCAAAATTAAAGAACCAGCAAAAGATTCAAATAACTGGGTCTAAATCAGAGTCTAATAGATTATTAATCTTGCAAGCACTATTTGAAGGATTAAAAATTGATAATATTTCTAATTCAGATGATAGTCAGGTATTACAAAAAGCGTTAAAATCTTCGTCTGATGTTATTGATATTCATCATGCAGGAACTGCAATGCGTTTTTTAACAGCGTATTTTTCAATTCAAGAAAGTCGAGAGACGATACTTACAGGCTCTTCAAGAATGAAAGAACGTCCGATAGGTGTTTTAGTAGATGCCTTAAGAATGTTAGGAGCGGATATAAGTTATGAAGAGAAAGAAGGATATCCACCATTACGAATAAAAGGGAAACAATTATTAAAATCGGAAGTTAACTTAAAAGCGAATGTTTCAAGCCAATACATATCGGCTTTATTACTTATTGCTCCTGTGTTAAAAAACGGGTTGAAATTGACTTTAGAGGGAGAAATCACTTCAGTGCCATATATAAACATGACATTGACCTTACTGAATCAAATGAATGTAAAAACATCGTTTGAAGGTAATGTAGTAAAAGTTCACCCTGTAGTCCCGAATTTAGAATTTCAATCCGAGCATTCAATTACTGTGGAATCTGATTGGAGTTCAGCATCGTATTTCTATAGCATCATTGCATTGTCAGAAGTAGGGCAATCAATTACGCTTTCTTCGTATAAAGAAGATTCATTGCAAGGAGATTCAAGTTTGGTAAATATTTACAAAGAATTTGGGGTAACTACAACATTCGAGAAAAACCAAATAAGGATAACTAAAAAGGAAAAGTGCAGTGCTCAATCATTAAGTTTTGAGCTGAATAATTCGCCAGATATAGCACAAACTATCGCTGTAACCTGTTTCGGATTAGGAATTGCATGTGATTTATATGGGTTACATACCTTAAAAATAAAAGAAACGGATAGGTTAGAAGCTTTAAAAATTGAGTTAGAAAAGTTAGGGGCTACAGTTTTAATCACTGAAGAGTCACTACATTTAAAAAACTCATCGACAATAAAAAATAAGGTGTCGATTGATACCTATCAAGATCATAGAATGGCAATGGCATTTGCGCCTTTAGCATTAAAAACCAGTTTAAAAATAAATGAAGCTGAGGTGGTTTCTAAATCTTTTCCATCTTTTTGGACGGATTTAAAATCTCTCGGAATTCAAATAAATTAAATATAATTGCTTATTTACTTGACAACCCCTATGTTCAGATTGTATATTAGCACCCTAAATTAGAGAAACACATGAAATTATCACAATTTGAGTTTGAGCTTCCTGAAGGTTTATTGTCGGAACATCCTGCAGAAATCAGAGATGAATCCCGTTTAATGGTTTTAAATAGGAAAGAACAAACCATAGAACACAAGCAGTTTAAAGACTTAATTGACTACTTTGATGAGGATGATGTAATGGTGTTAAATAACACTAAAGTTTTTCCAGCACGTCTGTTTGGTAACAAAGAAAAGACTGGAGCTAGAATTGAAGTGTTTTTATTAAGAGAATTAAGTAAAGAACAACGCTTATGGGATGTGTTGGTTGATCCTGCAAGAAAAATAAGAATTGGAAATAAATTATATTTTGGTGAAGACCAAACTTTAGTAGCTGAGGTTATTGATAATACTACTTCACGTGGAAGAACTTTACGTTTCTTATATGATGGAGGTTATGAAGAATTCAGAACAAAATTAACAGAATTAGGAGTTACTCCATTGCCTAAATATATAAAAAGAGAGGTTGAACCAGAAGATAAGGATCGATACCAAACTATTTATGCAAAGCATGAAGGAGCAGTAGCTGCACCTACAGCTGGATTACATTTTTCTAAGCACTTATTAAAACGTTTAGAAATTAAAGGGATTAATTTTGCTGAGGTTACATTACATATTGGTTTAGGAACATTTAATCCAGTAGAAGTAGAAGATTTATCTAAGCATAAAATGGATTCTGAAGAGATGTCTATTGAAGATGATGCTGTAAGAATTATCAATGGTGCAAAAACTAGAAAAAGAAGAGTTTGTGCAGTTGGAACAACAGTAATGAGAGCTTTGGAAAGCGCAGTTTCTTCTAACAGAACATTAAATACGTTTGATGGTTGGACGAACAAATACATTCACCCACCACATGAATTTAGTATTGCAAACTGTATGATTACAAATTTTCATACACCAAAATCAACATTATTGATGATGGTTGCTGCATTTGCTGATTACGATTTCGTAATGAAAGCTTACGATGAAGCTATCAAAGAAAAATATAATTTCTATTCATATGGTGACGCGATGTTAATCATATAAATAAGCTTACATTAAAACTATAAAAAGAGGATTCATTGCTACAATGAATCCTCTTTTGTTTATTCTTATTACTTTTGCACTAATTATGAGTACTACGAAAAAAGACATCAGGAAATTATCTAAGGACGAATTACGTACATTTTTTACCGAAAATGGCGATAAAGCTTTTAGAGGAAATCAAGTTTACGAATGGTTGTGGGGTAAAGGAGCGCATGTTTTTGATGACATGACGAACTTGTCATTAACAACTAGGGAAATGCTAGAAGCTAATTTTGTGATCAATCATATTTCAGTTGATCAAATGCAACGTAGTGATGATGGGACTATTAAGAATGCTGTAAAATTACACGATGGTTTAATAGTAGAGTCGGTTTTAATTCCAACAGCAACTAGAACAACTGCTTGTGTGTCAAGTCAGGTAGGATGTAGTTTGGATTGCCAGTTCTGTGCAACTGCTCGTTTAAAGCGTATGCGTAATCTGAATCCTGATGAAATCTACGATCAAGTGTTGGCTATAGATAAGGAAAGTAGATTATATTTTAATCGCCCGTTATCTAACATTGTTTTTATGGGGATGGGAGAGCCTTTAATGAATTATAACAATGTTATTAAGGCAATTGACATGATAACTTCTCCGGAAGGGTTAGGAATGTCTCCCAGGCGAATTATAGTTTCAACATCAGGAGTTCCTAAAATGATTAAAAAAATGGCTGATGATGAAGTGAAATTCAAATTAGCAGTTTCTCTTCATTCAGCAATTGATGAAGTGAGAACTAAGATAATGCCGTTTAATGAGAATTTTCCGTTAGAGGATTTACGAGAGTCATTGGCGTACTGGTATTCAAAAACAAAAAGTAGAATTTCCTACGAGTATATCGTTTGGAAAGGAATAAATGATAATCAAGAAGCAATCACAGCATTGTTGAAATTCTGTAGCTATGTGCCTTGTAAAGTAAATATTATAGAATACAATCCTATTGACGATGGAATTTTTCAACAAGCAGATAGAAGTATGGTTGATGAATATTTACATCAATTGGAAAAGAGTGGAATTCCAGCAACTGTCCGTCGTTCAAGAGGAAAAGATATTGATGCAGCTTGCGGACAATTAGCGAATAAAAGTTAGCCCACCAGTGGGTCTAATTAATTAAACTGAAATGAGTTTAGCTACAAATGTGTAATATTATGACGCAATTTAATGAAGAGGTGAAGGCCGAAGTGAGTAATGAAGACATTGAAAAATGTATTGCTATTTTAGAAAAGCTTTCTGAAAATACCAATCAAGTATTTGAACTCCCTGAAGAAAAACGTATCGCTTTAATGAAAGCTGCAGGAATGCTTTCTCGACCAAATAGAGATAAGTTTCAGCAAAGAAGAAAGGATTCCAAAAAAGCCGCTAAACGTAAAATGATTGAGCGTGATAAGCATGTGCGTAAGAAAACAGGTATACGTAGCGCTCGTGAAGCAACTGTTTTTATTGCACCAACACTTTTGGAAATTCCAAAAAATGAAGAAATAGGAGAGTTAGAGTCTCCTAGAAATTGTTATGTATGTAAAACGATGTATACTAAAATGCATCATTTTTATGATACTATGTGCCCGGAATGTGCTGATTTTAATTACGCAAAACGTTTTCAAACAGCCGATTTAACAGGTCAAGTAGCTGTCGTAACGGGGTCTAGATTAAAAATAGGATATCATATTGTTTTAATATTATTACGTTCAGGAGCAACAGTTGTTGCAACGACTCGATTCCCAGTAGATTCTGCATTGCGTTATTCTAAAGAACCAGATTTTTTAGAATGGGGACATCGATTAAAAATTCATGGATTGGATTTACGTCACATACCAAGTGTTGAGATTTTCTGTAATTTTATAGAACAGCAATATGATAGATTAGATATCTTAATAAATAATGCTGCGCAAACAGTACGAAGGCCGGCTGGTTTTTATCAGCATTTAATGAATAAAGAAGAAAAGCCAATTGAGTCATTGCCAGAATACGCACAAAACTTATTAGCTGATCATAATTCATGTTTGCAAGAATTAGAAGATTTAACTACTAATGCAGCAGTTGACAAAAATAATACATTACCTGTTTCATGGCATGGTCCAGAACCAGGAATAGGAATACGATCATCAGCTAAACTATCACAAATACCTTATAGTTTTGATAACTCATTACAAGCGAGTGAGGTTTTCCCAGAAGGAGAATTAGATGCCGATTTACAACAAGTAGATTTACGAAAAACAAACAGTTGGCGTTTGAAACTTGGTGAAATTGAAACTACGGAGATGATTGAGGTTCAATTGGTAAATGCAGTTGCACCATTTGTATTATGTAATAGGCTAGCTAAACTTATGCGTAGTGAGAACACGGGGAAAAAACATATAATAAACGTATCGGCTATGGAAGGTAAATTCCATAGGTTTTATAAAGAAGATAGGCATCCACATACCAATATGGCTAAAGCAGCCTTGAATATGATGACACATACTTCAGCATTAGATTTTGCTAAAGATGGTGTGTTTATGAATGCTGTTGATACTGGTTGGGTAACAGATGAGGATCCTGCAGAACTATCAAAAAGTAAAGTTGAAGTACATGATTTTCAGCCACCATTGGATATAGTCGATGGAGCTGCAAGAGTTCTTGATCCGTTAATAGATGGGATTAATACAGGAAAACATTGGTGTGGTAAATTCTTAAAAGATTATCATCCGATAGATTGGTAAGAATACTAAAAGATTAATAAAAAAGCCCTTTGAATTAATTCAAAGGGCTTTTTTGTGTTAGCTAATTCTGTGTTTTTATAAACTGTATATTATTCTTGCAGTTAAGTACCTAGGCTGAATATAGTATTCAGCTGTACTTATAGAGTATTCACTTGCATTTGTATTGTTTTGAGATTTAGTATCTAATAAATTACTAGCTTTTAATTCAAATTCCCATTTGCTATCTTGATCTTTACGGTATGCTAATGAAGCATCCCAAAATTCATAACTATTCTTTGCGCCAAGATCATTACTGAACTCATTGTATGTAAAGTCTGTTTTAAAGGTAAGTACTTTCCATATTAAGGCGTCAAAGTTGATGGATGGTGCTTTGGTAAAAGATTTAGATCTAGAAGTTCCAAGGTCACTATCTGTAATATTATGTCTGTAACTGAATTCAACATTTGGAGCTGTCTTAAAGTTGGTTCTCAATTGTGCTCTATATCCTTGTGTATAGTTTTCATTTTCAGAGGGTGTTAGTCCAAAAAAGTTGGTGTATTTCGAGTAGCTGAAATTACCGCTGGCTGTAGCTCTTAACTTCCCAAAAGTTCTCTGAATTCTACCACTGGCACTTACACTTTCATCATCAAAATTAGAGTTGTATGGTGTGTTGGTCCTAATAATACTTTGAGGGTCAGATATAGTTCTTATTCCATTGATGTTTTTATTGTAATTAATATTAGCAAAAACATTAGTGTAGTTAAACATATTAAAACTAAAGTAACTTAGATTTACATTATGTGATAAAGAACTTTCTAAAGTAGACTCTCCTGAAAAGAATGAATTGTAATTATTCATAACAATTCCTCTGGCAAGTTGAGAAACATCAGTAAAATTAGTCTTCATACTGTAATTAATATTGATGTTTTCAGATTTCTTTAATTGAATTCTGGTATTGAAATCAGGTAGTACCCTAAAGAAATTATCAGTATATGTTGTTCCAAACTGTTCGTTTTTAGCACTATATGCATGTCCAGAAACACCAGGGGTAAAAGTAAATTTACCTGCTATAAAACGATAATGTAAGCCTACATACGCATCGTTAAAAGTGTATTTAGTCTCATTTGTATCTAATCCGTTATTGTAAGTAGGTGTTGGGTTATTTATAGTTCCATCATCTAAAAACTGGAAAAGATTAGTGTCAAATTTTTGTGAGCTATACAAGTTACCTACTGTTATATTAATATTACTCTTATCGTTAATTATATTCCAGTAATCTAATTTGGCGTCAAGTTGATTTGACTTTACACGTTTTTCTTGTGCTATGTTATAGTTTGATTGAGTATGTTCTAAACCTAGCTCGTTAGCTGTTGTTGTATAACTAGCTTTGTCTTCAAGTATAGCATTATAAAACGGATCTTCATCTTGTAATAAATGTTGAACTTCTAATGAAAATATGTTTTTTTCGTCTAACGTATAGTAGTAATTTAGGTTCTGATTTATACTATATGGATTTGTTTCTTCAACTTGATCAATTCTACCTAATACTGAAGATACCGTATTTTGATATTGTGTTTCCTTTGAAGTTCTCCCTAAAATATCATAATCCAATTGATTGTTACTATTAGGTTTATATTTAGCACTTAATTTTAACATTGCTAAATCACTTTTTTGCTCCGTATTGTTTTGAGTAAATTCATTAGGAGTAGTAGAGTTAAACTGATCGTTATAGACTACAGAGTTATTTTCTTGTAAATCAATCCTGCTACTTGAGAAAATTCCAAAACCACTTAAATCCAAAGCCTTATTAGGTGCAAAACTAAAGTTTGCAGCACCAAATTTTGTATTAATGTCTTTTGCTTTATTGTTTTGTAGCGTTAAAAATCCTAAGTCGTTATTTCCGAGGCTTATATTTGTTCCGCTTTGTCTACTAGGGTTTTTGAAACCTCCAGTAAAGTTGAAGTAGTCACGACGAGTAAAAGCTACTTCACCAATATTATTTAAGTCTCCAATAAAATTAACACTATATTCAGGGCTGTAATAAAATAGTTTTGGTTGTACTAAATACAATTCAGTATCGTCAGAAGTTCCTCCACCAGCAGTCACCGTACCAAACCAAAAGTTCTTTTTTCCATCTTTCAATTTAATATTCAAGGCAATATTATCTTGATTGTTTTGTACGCCACTTAATTGGCCAACATCGGCATGATTTTTTAATACTTCAATTTTATCAACAGCATTAGCAGGAATGTTTTTTGTGGCTAATTTAGAATCACCATCAAAAAAATCTTTACCTTCAACCATTACTTTGCTAACAACTTTACCTTCAACTTCTATTTGTCCATCGTCATTAATTTCAACTCCAGGCAGTTTTTTAAGTACATCTTCTAATTTACGTTCTGTACCATTTTTAAATGAATCAGCGTTGTATATTAGTGTGTCTCCTTTAATGGTAACAGGCATTTCATAAGTTAGTTCTACAGTATCAAGTGTATTGTCTTCAATTAGGTTAAAGCTTTTTGAAATATCACTTTCGCTTGTAGTAATAATTTCCTCAAAGCTCTTCATACCTATGTAACTTACTTGTAATTTATAAGTGGTGTTTTTCTTTAAATTTAGCTTGTAACGTCCTTTGTCATTAGTAATCCCATAAGAGTCTAAAGCTTTGGTTTCTTGATTTATAGCAATTACATTGGCTAAGTCTAATGGATTTCCGATACTGTCTTTTACAGTTCCTTCTACTTTAATTTGTGCAAAAGAATAGCTGGCTACTATTAGCAGTAGCGCTGTTAATAAATGTTTCATTTTGTAAGTTGAATTTGTTTTATAGTATTGAAATAAATGTCCTCACACAAGTGAATGATATGAAAATTAACCAATATCATTTACTAATTGAATAATCTTTTGGTGTGAACTCCACTGGTGGGTTAATGTCCTCTTCCATGACCTCTTCCGCCACGTCCACCATACATTTCTCTCATTTCTTCCATTTTCTTTTTTACGATATCGTTGTATTCTTTTCTGGTAACTTCTTTACCTTTAGAAGGAGCTACAATCTCTTCCTTTTCGGCAGGATTTAAGACTATTTTAGTACATAAGATTGTCGTTTTATCAGCATTAACCTCTAAAATTAATCCCGGTAATCCGGTGTATTCTCCTGGTCCTTGACTCACAGGTATTTGCATGGTGTACCAGGCAGTAACAACTGTTTCTTTTGGTACTTCTATTTCCTTCATCGGGTCGTTACTTACTTCAGTAGAGTCTTTGGCTTTTTCTTCTTCATCTTTTTTCTTACCTCTTCTACGCATGCTCCTCCAGTCCATTTCATCAACTTTCTTTACTGCAGTAGCTTTGAAACACAGGTATTGACCTATTTGTTTTGTTTCGCTTTCCATTTTCCAGGTTAACTTTGGTAATGAATCTTTAATTAAAAATTTTTTCCCAAAGAATTCTTGGTCTTGTAATACTAATTGACCTTTTATGTTTTTGTATTGTTTTCCTGGTGTAAAGCTACTCATCATTCCTCCCCATCTATTACCTCCTTGTCCGGGTGCTGATAATTTTTCTTCTTCCTTATATATTGACTCAGTTTTATTGAATGTTAGTTCATATGTTTTTTCAAACATACTTTTCATTCGGTCAGCCATCATTTTCTTTCTTTCTGGCGACATATTTCCACCTCCCCATTTATCTACATCAACAGATGTTTTAGATTGGTAAGTTGCTTGTCCTTGAAAATCTTGAGCAAACAATGTTGCTGAAAATAAAGCTAAAAAAGTAGTTACAATAAGTTTCATTT
>Ga0209292_1001382_pt1 | contig 29729 bp, 29 predicted proteins | sample GOMGulsemesocosm_2_FD_184634 | JGI IMG/M metagenome (GOLD analysis project Ga0209292, IMG submission 184634) | Methane-oxidizing microbial communities from mesocosms in the Gulf of Mexico - GOM9C Gulf of Mexico (SPAdes) (version 2) | ecosystem: Environmental > Aquatic > Marine > Cold seeps... | reverse complement strand
GCGCTAACAAAGCGCTTAATGATAGCCATAGAATTCCTTTCTAGTTAATCATTATCTAAATACTTTAATCAAGTGTCTTACGTCCAAAGGGCTTGGCAAAATTCCTTGTAATAAGATCGCCAAAGCCGCTAAAACAGTGGTCTACGAGACATCGATTTAATCAATTAGAATCATGCGTAGTAACCGGGTATAAATCGATACGTATTACTACTTACCTATAAACGCGTATTGTTTTTACCGGAGTTTAAGGCCCTATATCAAGGGTGTGTTCCTGATGAAGCTATTGTTATCAAATAAAGCGCTTTACAGCTAACAAGCTATCCCATCACGCCCAATAAAAGCCCGGTATCTTATTCGGTATTTTGCTAATGACGTTAGACTCCCTACAAAGTGCCATCGTTAGTTCGATGAATTCAAAGGCTACTGCGCTTTGGGGCGGAATGTTGATCCTGATCCAAACTTGAACCTATCCGTTTGACTTCGATCAATGCTCGAAAGTATGAGCTTGATACTCTGCCACCATCAAACACTAGGAAGTGATTAGGGTGCTGAAGAGTTAGCGTAAATCCAGCCCAGTTGGGGTTCAAAACCATCTTCTCCAGAGCACAAAGTCCATGGCTTGGCATCATCGAGTCCCTCTTCCCAAGCGCCAAATCGGTTAGCGTGTCAGCACCGATCAACCCGCTTTCAAGGTGTTAACAAAACATCCAATTAATTAACCTAGGAGGTTAAATCCAATGAGTGAAGGATTAGTAAAAGACAGCATGACTGCACCCATCATATCGGTCTCTAGCGAGACTGTGCTCTCTGACGCACGTAAAATTATGACTGAAAAAAAAGTGCGCCGTTTGCCTGTTGTGGACGGCGATAAATTGGTCGGCATTGTGTCATTCACCGATGTGCTTGAAGCCAAACTGGCAACTGCCGAGTCACTGAACATCTGGGAACTAAGCCAGCAAGTTTTAACCATGCAGGTCAAAGATGTCATGACAACTGAGGTACGCTCAGTCGAACAAGACGCAACAATTTCTGATGCGGCCAGAGTCATGCTGGAACAAAAAGTCAGCGGCATTCCCGTCACCGATAACGGTAAACTGGTTGGTATGATTACTGAATCTGACCTGTTCCGCTTAATCGCGCTTGAGGGCAGATACCTGTCGTTACACCATCAAAAATTCTTGCACGCCAAGACAGCCTAACCCTGTCGACGGCAGCAAGTCTTGAACGAAAAGCCTCGCTTAATGCGGGGTTTTTTTTTGACTTAACCGCCAAGAAGTCTCCAACATCAAAAGATCCTTTCGGTACCAAATTTTAAAACCATATCAATACCAGAGTAACAGCCCCGTTATTGTCCCTACTTTTTGTGAAGAGCCCTCTGCTCGCTACCGTGAATAGCCGAGAAGATAATTACTTTTAAAATATCTCAATTTTTAGTGTGATTTAGGTCAAGATTAGCGACTGCTTGTAAGACGTTAAACGATAGTTTGGCCTAACTTTTAAATGTCTCAGGCAGCGGATTGATTTACTATGGGGCCTTTGCACGAGCCAGAATTTTGTTTTCTAGCAAGGCGAAATCGCACGAAAAGAGGCAGTTTATACTTATAAATGACCGCTTGAGTACGTTTTCAACACGGCTAGAAGGCAAAAGAGCAATCGTGCAAAGGTCTCACTATTTTAAATTGAATCAAACTGGATCGACGGTTTAGCCCTTCCCTACGCCCTACCTTCTATTAAAGGACTTCTCGATGCATAAAAAAGACAACAACCTTGTCTTTTCCCCCTCCGATTTAACCCTCTACATGGAAAGCCCCTTTGCCTCCTGGATGCAGCGGTTTGCTATTGAGTGTCCAGATAACGCACCGGCCAAGGACGCTGGCGATGCGATGATGGATTTGTTGCAGGACAAGGGTGGGGATCACGAGCATGGGGTGTTACAAACACTGGCGCAGCAAGGTCTCAGCATTGCCAATATCGAAGATGCACCCGATAAGGTGGCCGCCACGGCCGACGCCATGCGCTCGGGCGTTGATGTGATCTTTCAGGCGGCTTTAGAAGCTGGGCCTTTTAAAGGTTTTGCCGACTTTTTACGCAAGGTGCCCGGTGACAGCCAGTTGGGCGATTATCACTACGAAGTGTGGGATACAAAACTCTCAAAATCTCTGAAACCCTACTTTGTGATTCAGCTGTGTTGCTATGCCGAAATGCTGGAGCTGGCACAGGGGCGACGTCCGGAATACATCACCGTGGTGCTGGGTAATCAACAGCATGAACGCTTACGCAGCAACGATTTTTATTATTACTACCAAAGTTTAAAACAGGCTTTTTTGTCGACTCAAAAGACCTTTGATGCCGAGCAGCAGCTTGATCCCGCGGATTCAAAAAGCTGGGGCAACTGGAGTGATTACGCTCAGCAGTTGCTACAGGGTGTGGATCATCTCTCGCAGGTCGCCACCCTGACGCGCAGCCAGATCAAAAAGCTCCATCGGGCTAATATTACCACCATGCAGCAGCTGGCCGATTCCGACCTGTCACGTGTGGCCGATCTCAGCCCAACAACTTTTCAGCGCTTAAAGGCGCAGGCGGCTATTCAAAAGGCCAGCATCGGTCAAAAGCAGCCGTTGTTTGAAATAATCCCGCACAAAGATGGCGTGAAGCAGGGCTTGGCATTGTTGCCACCCGCCTCCACTGAGGATGTTTTTTTTGATATCGAGGGTTTCCCGCTTGATGAAGGCGGACTCGAATACCTGTGGGGCAATAGCTATTTTGATGAAGCTGGCGAACGTCAATTCAAGGACTTCTGGGCGCACAATCGTGAGCAGGAAAAGCAGTGTTTCGCTGACTTTATTCACTGGGTCTACGCACGCTGGCAGCGTGATCCGTCGATGCACATTTATCATTACGCCAACTACGAGATTGCCGCTTGCCGCAAACTAATGGGCCGCTATGGGGTGTGTGAACACGAAGTGGATCAACTGCTACGTAATGAAGTGTTTGTGGATCTTTATAAAGTGGTCAAGGGTTGTCTGCTGTTGGGCGAGCCGCGTTATTCCATCAAAAATGTCGAGCACCTCTACCGTGGTAAACGTGAAACGGAAGTGGGTACTGGCGGCGATTCGGTCGTTGTCTACGAAAACTGGCGCGAGTTAAATGCGCAGGGCAAGGAAGGTAATACCTGGCAGACCTCTAAAATCCTTAACGATATTCGTGATTACAACATTGATGATTGCGACTCCACACAGGAATTGGTGGATTGGCTACGCGAACAACAACAAACGCACGGCATCAATTATATCGGCAAGGTTGACGTGGAAGAGCCGGAGGTGCCTGATGAAGTCACCGAGCGCACACAACTCCGTGATCAGTTGTTGGCCAAAGCCGAAGGCCTAAAAGAAAGCAATATAAAACAAGCGACACTGACGGAAAATCTTGCCTGGTCGCTAGAGTTCCACCGCCGCGAAGCCAAGCCCGTGTTCTGGAAATTATTTGATCGACTCGGTCTCAGCCATGAGGAATTGGTCGATGATCTGGATTGCCTGGCCTATTGCCAACGCACCGAACGCGAAGCCTTCAAAATCAAACGCAGTTCTGGCTTTGAATACAGCTTCGACCCCAATCAGGAGTTCAAGGGCAATAACAGCAGCTTCTATGTGCTGGGCGAAGAAGATGCCGACGGCAAACAAATCAAAGCCAGCATTGATAAAGAGGAAAGTGACTTAGCCAACGGCCTGGTGGTGTTCAAATCCACCCGGGATGAGTTGCCTACGTTGATGAGTCTGGTACCCGATGAATATGTGCGCCCTGATCCCATTCCGGCGGCGATCAATAGTCAGGTGCAACGCTTCAGCGACGGACAGCTCAAACACTGCGCTATTATTGATTTTTTAGAGCGTAATGCCCCGCGCATTAAGGGCCACACAGCGGGTGAAGCGATTGTCAGCAGTCACGATAATCAGGAGCGTTTACAGCAGATTATTAAAGCAGCGATCAATCTCGATAACAGCTGTCTGACCATTCAAGGCCCCCCGGGCGCAGGCAAAACCTTCACCGCCAAATACATCATTACTGAACTGGTGAAACAGGGTAAAACCGTAGGCATTTGTTCCAACAGCCACAAGGCCATTAACAACCTGTTGATTGGCGCCGCCAAACACTGTCAGCAACAAAACATAAACGCGATTTTTGCCTGCACCAAGGATACCGGCCCCGAATTGGCTGAGCTGGACGTGACGATCCTCAGGGGCAATGGCAAGTTAGCCGAGCAAATAGCACCTGGCTGTGTGTTAGGCACCACGGCCTGGGGCTTTGCCCGCGATGACATGGCTAATCAGCTGGACTATTTATTTATTGATGAAGCCGGTCAGGTTTCTATTGCCAATTTGATAGCCATTAGCCAAGCGGCCAACAATTTGATTTTGATGGGCGATCAAATGCAGTTGGGGCAACCGGCACAGGGCACACACCCAGCCGAAAGCGGCCTTTCAACGCTGGACTATCTACTGCACGACAGCCCGACCATTGCCGATGATATGGGTATCTTTCTGGGTACCACCTATCGTATGCACTCGGCGGTAAACCGTTTTATCAGCGATGCCATTTATGCAGGCAAACTGGATTCTGATCCGGCTAACGATAAACAGCTGATCAAGGTTCCTGCTGGTTATCAAGGCCCACTGAATAAAGAGGCCGGACTGGTTTTTATCCCCGTTGAGCATGAGGGAAACACGCAGGCCAGCGATGAAGAGGTGGCTGAAATCCAGTCACTAGCCAGCGAGCTATTAGGCAGAAACTTCACAAATAAAGACGATCAGCAACGCGTTATTGGTTGGGCCGACATGCTGTTTGTCGCGCCCTATAACCATCAGGTCAACAAACTCAAACAGGTATTGGCAACGATGCCGGGCGGCGAAAACGCCAAGGTCGGCAGCGTTGATAAATTTCAGGGCCAGGAAGCGCCGGTGGTGTTTCTGAGCATGTGCGCCTCCGATGCCTCGGAAAGCCCGCGCGGGCTCGATTTCCTGTTTGATAAACACCGCATCAATGTGGCAATTTCACGCGCACAGAGTTTGGCTATCGTGGTGGCTGAGCCGGGTTTGGTGCAGGGTAAAGCCAATCGGATTAATCAGATGAGTCAAATCAATCTGTTTGCTCATTTGATCGAAAGTGCCGGTTAGCAGCCGTGTTCAAAAAAGTTTCTTCAAATTAATCGAGAAGTTTTCCCGCTGGTTGTTGGCAATAAAACATAGGCGAAGGTTTTAGATGAAACGCTGAGTCGATACATATCCCCTCAGCGTTTCGTCCCTAATTTTTCACCCCACACTGTCGTAGATCGCTTTCAAACAATTAACCGAATAGGTCCTTTTTGGTTTCCGGCCAGGCCGCCACCCAGGTCTGGATTTCATTACCCGACACCGGTCTGGCAGCAAAAAAAACAGCACCCTCAGGCCATTACAGCGTAGAAAAATAGTCTGTACGAAGTGCCAGCCTTGCTCATCCCTTTGCACCATCATGTCAGTCGTGTACGACGCTCCTCCAAATAGTAATGAGAGGAGACACGTCCTGCTTCGAACTATCTCGAAAAACACCTTAAAAATATAAGGCTTTCAGATTCTAGTCACAGCCGCTATCAATCAATACCTGCTTTTGTTCACGCTTAAGTTTTTTAATCGCCGCCTCGCGCTGACAAGCACTGCTACGAGTATGTCCAGATTCTTTATACACGACCGCTACCGGTTTACGGCCTCGAAAATAACGCGCTCCACGCCCACCGCCACTGTGTTCTTTAAAGCGTCGCTCAACATCAGTGGTTATGCCCGTATAATAGGCGCCATCATCGGCTTGAATCATATAAACAAACCAGCTGTTTAACGATGCCGTAGCTTCCACCTTTTTAAGGTTCCCCGACTATTCTGTTGCGACCATTATTTTTTGCCTGATACAGGCGTTCATCAGCACTGGCAATCAGACCGATCATATCGCCACCCTGAGTCGGTGACATTGTGCTGCAACCGATAGAAACCGTCACATAATCAACCACGTCCGAGGTTTCATGCGAAATTTTCAGGGCACTAATTCGCTGTTGAATGTTTTGTGCCACCTTCAAAGCGCCTTCAGAATCCGTATCAGGCAATAATATGGCAAACTCTTCACCACCGTAACGACTCACCAAATCTGCCGTACGATCAACACTTTCTTTCATGGTTTGCGCCAACATGCGGATACAACCGTCGCCTGCCAAATGACCATAGTGATCGTTATATTTTTTAAACTGATCAATATCTAGCATCAACAGGGAAATCGGCACCCGTGAGCGAGCACAACGCCGCCATTCCTGCATTAAAACTCGATCAAATTCGCGACGATTATATATCTGCGTAAGGCTATCCAGTCGCGCGGCCTGATCCAACTCATCACGCGTTGCTTTGAGCTGCAACAGCATATCAACACGGGCTTTGAAAACTTCTGGCGAGCGATCACGCCTCATGTAATCAGAAACACCGATTCGATAGGCGCGCACCTCTTCCTCAATACTGATGTTATCGGCCACCAGCATTAACGGAATTGGCCGGGTTAACTCATCCTTTTTCAAACTTTCGCACAACCCAAACCCCTGCCTGCGCATGGCATCAAAATCAATCAACACCAAATCCGGCAGCTGATCCGTTCTAATGAGTTCACGTAATCCCATTTGCGTATGCAGCACATGTATATGATATTGGTGACGCAGCGTCTCAACAAAACCCCACAGGGGGCGCAACTCACCCACAATCGCAATATTCTGGCGCGGTTGAACGTAACAGGTGTACGCACTGTCGGTATTGACCGTTTCACCACCTAAAAACCGCTGAATATCCGGCAGGCATGCCAACCCCATCAAGGTCCGATCACCATCAATGACAATAGGGATACGTCCCTTGAACTTGTCATCCTCCCAGCTGCGCTGCCATGCCTGTAACAGGCGGTTACCCGTCTCAAGTTCCTCTGGATCAATCAAGCCATCAAAGTCAACGAGCGGTAACAAACTAAACAATACCTTGAGATCGGAAATATCACGCCCATCAACCCACAGGGCACGATAAATCTGGCGCCGCAATAACAGTGTTTTATCAGGGGTACGCTGGGAAACGATTATTAACAGACGGTTTGCCAGCGCCGTATTGGGCCGACAGGGAGGAATGGCGATATCAAGATCAGGCACACGGTGGCGAACATTATAAACTTCTGTGGCCAGCAGCGTTTGCTCCCTGGGTGTAAAGGAGTCAGCACTGACACTGGGCATATGTTCAATGGTACGCCACTGAAGGGGGCCGCTGAGGTCTGCATCAAGTAAAATTTCACTCAGCGCGTAACAAAAGGGGCAATTAAAATCCCCATAGACTGCTAACGAAGTTTTTTTCATTGTCTCTCCAACAGAGCCTCTGCAATTTCACCGACAGCCCTATCGAATGAAGACCAGTACGCAGTCTTATTTTCACCTCTAAACTGTTCTCTCGCTATCTTAAGTAAAACCCTTTTCCAGAGACATTACCACATCAAATCATCAGGAATTTTATAGTCCGCGTATTCATCTTCAGCTTCCTGAACCGCATTTTTGTTACTGGCGATAATCACGCAGGATTCATCACGTTCAGCAATTTTATGCGCCACGGGTGCCGGAATCAGTTCATAACCTTTCTGGAAACTGGCAATTGCCAGCTGACCGTTGGATAACTGGCGATGCTGATCTGCTGTTACATACAGCTTTTTCACTTTTGTGCTATCGACAAAGTTGTAAGGTGTATCACCCTCGCCACGCACAATTTTATTGGTCTCGATCAATTGCTTAATTTGCGCAACAATAGCTCGGCGTTCGGCGCGTTGATTACGTTCCTCATTCAACTTGCGATCGCGTTCAGCCTTTTCTTTCAAAGCCTGTTGCGCCGCCTGCTTAGCAACATCCACAACAGGTTCCTTGGTATGCTTTTGCTGCTTGGCGCTCTTGCGCTTATCTTTCTTGACCTGCTTAACCTTTTTCTGGTCAACCAGTCCCGCCTTTAATAGCTGTTCCTGTAGTGACGAAGCCAACCTGCTTTACTCCTTACAAATAATAAAATTGTTACTTTTTCATAAAAAGAACAATGCCTTTAAAAATCTGTTATCTCAAGCAATTAGCGGCAATTTTCGTTAGAATCTGGGCTATTCGACGGCTGATTTTTTTTATAAGGCGAAAAGCCCTGCCAAGCCGTACTTTAATCCAATAGAGACCGACACTTTGTTCGCTGAACTGACTTCTTCCGAAACACCCAATGAACCCTTAAATGAGCGGCTGTTAAAAGCGCTTGCTAAACTAGATTTTGAAAAGCCTACCCCCGTTCAGGAGCAAAGCATTCCTCCCGCATTGGCAGGCAAAGATCTATTGGTCAGTGCAGAAACAGGCAGCGGTAAAACAGCGGCCTTTTTATTGCCGACACTGCAAAAACTGTTAGCAAAGGACGCTCCCAACACCGGCACCCGCGCTTTGATCCTGGTGCCAACCCGCGAACTGGCACGTCAGGTTTCCAAAGAATGTCAGGCGCTGGCAAGCTTCACCAACCTCAAAGTTGGTCTGATTATTGGCCGCGAAGATTTCAAATATCAAAAAACCATGTTCCGCAAAAACCCGGAAATTATCGTCGCTACGCCCGGCCGTTTGATGGAACACCTGGATCAGGGCACCCCCGATTTTAACGATCTGGAAGTGCTGATTCTCGATGAAGCCGACCGCATGCTCGACATGGGTTTCGGCGACGATGTGCTAAAAATTGCCGCGATGAGCAATACCGATCGTCAGACCCTGCTGTTCTCGGCAACGATGAATCAGAAAGGCCTGTCCAACATGACGCAGCAGGTATTGCGCTCGCCGTTACAATTGAAACTCACCTCCATGCGCGACCCGCATAAGTCCATTCGCCAGCAAGTCATCCTCACGGACGATGGTCAGCACAAAGAACAATTATTACTGTCGATTCTGTCCTCTGAAAAATATGACAAGGCACTGGTCTTCACCAACACTCGCGCTAAAGCCGACGTGCTTGGCACGCTGTTATTTAATAAAAATATACGCAGTGGTGTATTACACGGTGAACTGGAGCAAGAACATCGCAACCGTGTGGTTGAGCGCCTTCGCACCGGTCACATTAGTGTATTGATTGCCAGTGACGTTGCCGCCCGTGGTCTGGATATCAAAGGCATCGACCTGGTCATTAACTACGACATGGCGCGCACCGGTGATGACTACACGCACCGCATTGGCCGTACGGGGCGTGCTGGTGAAGAGGGCTTAGCCATTGCCTTTATCAACGCCACCGAATGGAACCTGATGGCCAGTATCGAACATTATCTGGGCCAGCGTTTCGAACACCGCGTCATCGCAGGACTTGAAGCCGATTATACCGGTCCCAAAAAACTTAAATCCTCTGGAAAGGCCGTCGGCTCGCGAAAGAAAAAAGAAGCCAAACGAGACGCTTCAGGTAAAAAAGAACCGACTGCCAAGGCAAAAGTACGCAATCGCGACGCAAAACAAGTGGGCAAACGTCGTACCCCGAAAGCCAGTAGCGAACCTCAGGACACCGGCTTTTCACCACTGAAGAAAAAAACCAAGCCCGCTGACAAAAGCGAATGATCGAGAAGCAACACCTCATCAAACTCGCCTCCATGAAAATGCCGTTTGGGAAATACGCAGGCCGTGTGCTTATCGACCTGCCCGAACGGTATCTTATTTGGTTCTCCCACAAGGGTTTTCCTGAAGGTGAGTTGGGCTCACTGCTGGCGCTGTGTCTTGAAATTCAAACGCAGGGCGCGGAAGAGGTGATCCATACGCTAAAAATAAAGTTGGCGAATAGGTAACTCTCTCAGCTACTGATTAAAACCCGGAAGATATGTCATTTAGACCAATGTCGATGTACAGGAAGTGCCGCAAACGCAGGACGCGTAGGAGCTGCTGAAAAATATTGCCTGCCAACAGAAAGTTCCCTCGTAATGCTACCCAAAGGGCGCAAGCGGGATGACCCGTTAGCGTCATTGCGGCGTAGGCCGCAATCCATGTCTTTTATATCACAAGCACCCTAAACCCCAGCCACAAAAACCGCTACACTAGGCGCCCTTTTCAACCGTATTTTTTCATGGGTGTCACATGACCGTTCAAACGCTGCTTTCACAACTTCAAACTTCACCAGAAACTGTCGAATTTAAAACTGTGATGGACACCATCGCCACTTTTTACGATTACACGCCAGCACGTTTCACCAATGGTGTTGGTGAAAACCAGGTGATTAACGAAGCAGGCAGCAACGAAGGTTCTTGCAAAATTTTTGCCTTCGCTCAGCTTAACAACCTGAATATTGAACAAACACTGGCTTGCTTTGGCAGCTACTACCGTGATGATGTATTAAAAAATCCAGCAGGCAGCGACCACGGCAATATCCGCAACTTTATGGTCTACGGCTGGCCTGGCATTAGCTTTGATACTGTGGCTCTGACTGCCAAGTAAAAAGCTGACCTGACCCCCGCTGTTACCAGACTTAAGCACCCATAATGGCCACTCTCGAAGAAGCCCAGCAACTGCTGCAAACCACCTATGGCTACGAAGCCTTCCGTGGTCAGCAGGCTGAGATTATTGATGCAGCACTTCAGGGTGAAGACTGCATGGTACTGATGCCCACCGGCGCCGGTAAATCTCTGTGTTATCAATTGCCTGCACTGTTACGTGATGGCTTGGGCATTGTGGTTTCACCATTGATCGCGCTGATGCAGGATCAGGTCAACGCGCTGCAACAGCTGGGCATCAATGCCGCCTACCTCAACTCGACGCTGAGCATTGAAGAACAACAGCAGATCACCAAACAGCTGCGCAAGGGCAGCATCGATGTGCTTTACGTTGCACCGGAACGACTGATTCAGGAGCGCTCGCTGCAACTGCTCAGGCAGCTGAAAATTTCGTTGATTGCCATCGACGAAGCGCACTGCGTATCGCAATGGGGCCACGATTTCCGCAAGGATTACCTCAACCTGCACTTTCTGCGGGAACACTTCCCCGGTGTGCCACGAATGGCGCTCACCGCCACCGCCGATGTGCGTACTCGCCAGGAAATTGTTGAACGCCTGCAACTGGATAACCCGCAACGATTTGTCAGTGGTTTTGATCGTCCGAATATCCGTTATTCGGTACAACCCAAAACCGATGCCCGTAAACAGCTAATCAAATTTATCGCCCTGCACAAGGAAGAAGCTGGCATCGTTTACTGCATGTCGCGTAAAAAAGTGGAAGCCACCGCCGAATGGCTCAGTAGCCGCGGCCTCAAGGCGTTGCCCTACCACGCCGGATTATCCGCAGAACTCCGCGCCCATCATTTGGAGCGTTTTCTGCGCGAAGAAGGCGTCATTATGGTTGCCACCATTGCCTTTGGCATGGGTATCGACAAACCCGACGTGCGCTTTGTTATCCATCTGGATTTACCGAAAAGCATGGAAGCCTATTATCAGGAAACCGGCCGCGCCGGTCGTGATGGCGAACCCGCCGAAGCCTGGATGATCTACGGCTTACAGGATGTCGTGCGCCTTGGCCAAATGATGGACCAATCACAGGCCCCCGAGCAGCAAAAGCGCATCGAACGTCACAAGCTGGACGCCCTGCTGGGCTGGTGCGAAATTACCGAATGTCGCCGCCACGGCCTGTTAGATTATTTCAACGATCATCAGGAGGGCAACTGCGGCAATTGTGATGTTTGCCTCAATCCACCCGATACCTGGGATGCCACTGTCGCGGCACAAAAATTATTGTCCTGCATCTATCGTACTGGTCAGCGTTTTGGTGCCGGTCATGTGGTTGATGTACTGGTCGGCAGAACCTCTCCCAAGGTCAAACAGCACCAGCATGAGTCACTGAGCACCTTTGGCATCGGCCGCGAATTCAGCGAGCAGAAATGGCGTTCTGTGGTGCGCCAGTTACTGGTGCAGGGCTTTATTAAATCCGATGTCGAACAATTTGGTGCATTACATTTGATGGACAAAAGCCGCCCGCTACTGCGCAGTGAAATCACCCTGTTCCTGCGTGAGGATTTACCTGAACCGCTCACACAAACCTCACGCCGAGCATCGCAACGTAAAACCGGATTGGCAGCCGATATCAGCGATTCAGATCGCGTACTGTGGGAAGCCCTGCGCGCCTGCCGCAAAGAACTCTCCGAACAGCACGATGTGCCGCCCTATGTGATTTTCCACGATGCGACGTTAATGGAAATGATGCAGTACCGACCCACCAACGTTGCCGAGTTACTCAACATTACCGGCATCGGCCAAGCCAAGCTGGATCGTTATGGCGATGAATTTTTGGAAGTGATTTGCGCGGCTGAGTAAAGTCGTTATTTGACGATTTGAGCCATTACAACCGTGTCATGTCTTTTCGACCAACGGGAGAAATCTTTCCCGCCAGATTAAAGATCCCTCACAGTCGTTCGGGATGACAACTGCTATTTTTTCACATATAAAAACGCAGACATAAAAAAACCCGCCGAAGCGGGATTCAATAGTCTTACCAGGGTGCTTGGCACCTTCTTCATTTTTCTAGCCTAGGAACTGAGCAAGCGCAGCGCCAACTTGATAAACGTCCATAAAAACATCAAGTTAACTCATCAGCACTCAATCAAGCTCAACGCTTTGTAAAGAATAGTGACGCTAATCTATCGCTTAAAACTCGATCATTAAGCTCTGGAAATAAACTTACCGTTACCGGTATTCACCTTAACCAATTCACCCGGTTCCAGGTATTCGGGCACCTGTATTTCCAAGCCGGTTGATAACTGTGCGGGTTTAGTTCGACCGGTAGCAGTCGAGCCTTTGATACCGGGCGCTGTTTCGGTAATTTCCAGGCTAACGGCCTGCGGCAATTCAATACCTAATAGCACATCATCCAGCAACAGTCCGGTAATGCCCTCCAGACCTTCGGTCAGGTATTGCGACTGGCCCTCCAGATCTTCAAGGTTCAAACCGTACTGGCTGTAATCTTCCATGTTCATGAACATCAGCGTATCGCCGTCCAGATACGAATATTGCAGCGTTATTTTCACACAATCCGCTTCTTTGAGTATGTCGTCACTTTTAAAGGACTCATCCAGCTTTTGCTTGCTTTGCAGCTGTGTAAAACGAATTTTATAAAGCGTGGAGGCACCACGGGATGAGGGGCTTTTGGCTTCAATCTGTTTAACGACATACAACGCATCGTTAACTTCCACCACCATACCTTTTTTGAGTTCACTTGCCTTTGGCACGCTTGCTGTCTCCTGAATAGAAATGTCATGCCACCCCAAAGATTTCTCACTGTGTTCGAAATGACAAAGAGATCGTCCAATGGTCGCATTGAAAGGCGGCATTATATCAGCAATAGCCACGCAAATCGGCTAAAATGCCCGGCTTCAGACTGACAAAATGAGCGCTAAACATGAAAAAAAGCCTTCTCATCATCGCCTTGATAGTAATCGTGGCAGGCACCTTCAATGTATTTTTTGGCCCCGAGCAGCAGGACTCTAAGCAGACTGCCAAGCTGCTGCCCTGGCAGATCGAAATCACGCCGCAAGGAAATACCCAGGTTTTCAATATTGAGGTGGGGGCTAGCAACACGCAACTGGTCAGTGAATTGTGGCAGGTATCCCCGGAAATTGCGTTATTTCGCGCGCCCGATGGCAGCCACCGTCTGGAATCCTATCTTGGCAAGGTCAAGCTGGGGCCCTTCCAGGCGCGTATCATTCTGAATCTGCAAGCTAATGACGAACAGCTAGCCTCATTTGCAGCAAATAGTTCCTCCAGCGATGCCACTCCCAGCGGCAACCACCAATTGCGTCTGAATAAAGATGACTTCGAGCTGGCGCTGCAAATGCCGATCACAGAACTGTCCTATTCCCCGGCCGTAGATACCGAGGCCGACATGCTGGCCAACCTGTTCGGTAAACCTGCCGGTGAAATTCAGATCGATGACAGCAGCAGCTACTGGCTGTACCCAGAGCGCGGCCTGGTCATTTTATTAAATACAGAAGATAAGGATGTATTCCACTACTTCCCACCGCGTAACTATGACCAGATTTTGCAGGACATCGAGCAATTAAAGCTGGCCAAGTCTGAAACTCTTACGGCTGAGGATGACACTGAAGAAGGCGCTCAGTAAAAGTCATGCTGATCATCACTCACAACGTCAGTATTACTGAGGATGAGCTGGAGATCAGCGCTATCCGGGCACAGGGTGCCGGCGGGCAAAACGTCAACAAGGTATCCTCTGCAATTCACCTGCGCTTTGATATTAATGCTTCATCCTTACCCGACCACTTCAAGGAGCGCCTGCTGGCATTACGCGATTCACGTATCAACAAGGACGGTGTTGTAGTGATCAAGGCGCAGCAGTTTCGTACTCAGGAAAAGAATCGCGCTGATGCCCTGCAACGCTTACAGGAACTGATCCGTAGCATCAGTACGGTGAATAAAACACGCAGGCCCACCAAACCGTCGCGTAACGCGCGTAAAAAGCGTACTGACAGCAAAACCAAGCGTGGAGTCACGAAATCTCTACGTGGCAAAGTGCGTGACTAACGTCGGCTCTTTAAACTAGCACCCATTAAAAACAACTGAATTCGAAGTAACACACATGACAACGCCTCTACCGAACGCCGCCTGCCCCTGTGGCAGCCAACAACCCTTTGACCAATGCTGCCAACCACTTCTGAATGGTCAGGATCATGCCAAAACGGCCCAAGCCTTAATGCGTTCACGTTACAGCGCCTTTGCCAGCGGCAATATTGATTACCTGATTAACACTCTGCACCCCGACAAACGCCAACCTCAGGATGCCGAACTGCTGACACAGGCACTGGAACATACGCGCTGGCTGGGATTACAGGTTCGAGGCTGTGAAAAGGGACTTGAAGAAGATGAGCGAGGCACTGTCGAGTTTGTCGCTACCTGGAGCGAAGGCGGACAATCCGGCTTTTTACACGAGAAATCCAGTTTCGTAAAACAGGATGGTCATTGGTATTACGTCGACGGTACGCTGTACGACACTACCGGTAAAAACATCGCCAAACCCAAACGTAATGATCCTTGCTGGTGTGGCAGTGAAAAGAAATTCAAGAAATGTCACGGCGCGGGTTAAAACCAGCCGTTAAGAAAAATTAATACCCTCACCACCCGTCTGCCAGGGCGGGTATTTGACCATTATTTTCTTGAAGCACTCAGCCTCTAGAAAACCAGCCAGCCATTGCAGTAATTTGTTATAGCCTGCCTGCTCAAACCAGTGTTTATCCACATGGGCGAATTGGCGAATAAAGGGAAATATTGCTATATCGGCAAGGCTAATCTGATCGCTCAACAAATAATCGTGCTGCTGTAATCTTTTCTCAAGCTGCTGCAAGAAGACTTCACCCTGCTGGCGATAAAACTCGGCGGATTCAGGGTGTCGATCGGCATATTTGTAACCGTCCAGATTTGCTTTGAATTCACGGTCATTACGATCAATCAGTACAGTAGATGGCTCAAGCAGCTCAAGTGATTCACCTAACCAACCTTGTGGATCATTCTGCTGCAAAGCCCACAGCATAATATCGCGACTTTCATCAATCACTCGTCCATCGGGTAAAACCAATACCGGCACTGTGGCCTTAGCGGATACCTGTAACAATTCAGCGGGTTTATTTTTCAGAACGACTTCGCGCAACTCAACCTGAACACCGGCAGCTTGAATGGCCAGCCGTGCACGCATGGCGTAGGGACAACGTCTAAAGGAATAGAGGATGGGGGGCATAAATTAGAAGTTTCAACCCTGCAAACAAAACCGGAGAGCCTAGGCTCTCCGGTAACAGGTATCAATTTGCTTTAACGTTAAGCAACGATATCTAACAGTTCCACATCAAAAACCAGCGTAGTGTGTGGCGCGATACGATCACCGGCACCGTGCTCACCGTAGGCCAGCTCAGAAGGCACATACAGACGCCATTTTGAACCAACAGGCATCAGTTGCAGTGCTTCAGTCCAACCAGCAATTACGCCGTTAACTGGGAATTCAGCTGGCTCGCCACGATCGTAGGAGCTATCGAATACCGTACCGTCGATCAGCGTACCATGGTAATGCGTGCGTACTTTAGATTCCGCTGCTGGTTTGTCACCTTCACCAGTAGTGATAACTTCGTATTGCAGACCGGTATCAGTCACCGTTACGCCATCACGAGCCGCGTTTTCTGCCAGGAATTTCTCACCTTCAGCAGTAAAAGCTTTAGCTTCTTCAGCCTGACGTGCTTGCAGCAGTTCGTTCATTTCTTCAAAAGCGGCTTTCAGGTCTTCAGCTGAAATTTCGCTTTCTTCATCGTTGAAACCACTGCGCAGACCGGCAACAACCGCATCGATATCAACACGATCCAGCGGATTACCCGACAGTTGCTTGCCCATTTGACGGCCGATGCCGTAGCTGACTTTGTCTTCAAGGTTTAGATATTTATCTGACATTCTACTCACTCAAATTGATCAAAAATTTAAAAAAAGCGATTTTATCACAACAAGTTAGCAATTGCTTCGCGCTTTATGGTCTCGCTAAAACACAGCACCCGAAGACCGATTTATTTCACTTGCTGCCATTGCCCGCCAGACTTTATAAACTGCCCTGCCGGGGTTTTTGCCATGGCCTTTTTACCCGCCAATTGCTGCACCGAATTAATATCCGTGCCATTACGCTGGGCAATGCCGGCATAGGCGGATTTGCGCTTGTTGTTAATATCGGCCACCAGATTAACAACCTCTGAGGTTGGATTGCTCACCACACCCAGCATGCCATTGGGCTGCTCGCCAACCAGACCTTGAGCTTTGGCTTCGCCTAACGTCAAGCTAAATGCATTCATACAAAAGCACAAACTGGCGATCAACAGGCCACTACGAATTACGCTCTTTTTCATACCAACTCCTTTAAAACTAATTAGGTATTTTGATCACTATCGACCTTAAAACAAGCCGCTATCTTCAGACAAAAGGTCATCGAGTTCTTTGTCCACCTTAACCCGTATCTCGTGCTGAATATTGACGTTCAGATTAATCGTAATGGGTTCGTCCGTGGTGACCTTGACTGTCGGTGTACATGCACCAAGCAGTGTTAAGCTGGCTGCAATACAGCCTGAAATTACCAAACGCTTTGTCAATTTCATGGATTGATTTCCTGTTTATCTCGGTCATAAAACGTTTTTAAACGTCGTTCGATATCATCACTGATATCCTGGGTTAATTTGAGGCTCTTAATCAACGCCGGAATATTCTCTTTAATATTGACGTTATAGAGCACCGGGCGTTGCTCCTGCATATCGGGATTACGCCCCAGCAACGCCGCCGCCAAATTCAACTCGCCGCTTTCAGAATAGTCGGCTTTAATCTCAAGTACATCATAATGAAAGTTATTTAAGGCCTCGAGCGCAAAACCTACGCCAATATTAGCGGCGGCATCACTGACAGATTGGCCACCCTCATATTTGATGACACCGCCAGAGCGAGCCTGAATCTTACCCAACACCATGGTAATACCATCCGCGCTGATGCGAAGCGGTAATTCTCCGTCCAGCACGCCATAACCTTCGATGCCCAGCTCAAGCTGTAACAACTCGTTTAATTGAATACCCTGCACCTGCAATAGCAGCTCATTATCCTCCTGCGTCCAATCATAGCTAACGAGCTTTTGACCCACACGACCACCCAATAGTTCGGCCTGAAAATCCGTGAGTTGCACACTTTCCGTCGTCGATTGCAGTGCAAACGTGACGTTTTTTATCGGAATACCCACATCCAGACTAGCAACCTTAAATTGCTCGGCAACCACGTTGAAATCTGCCAATGGAGCATCAATCAGCAATTCCGTATTCAGCCCGTGGAACAGGTTGGTATCATAAAAACCGCCCACATCACTTAGCTGCACGCGGCCTTTGACATGAGCCTGCGAAGCATCCCATGTCAATAAAGCGTTCGCTTGCAACTGCCCGGCAAAGAGATCCAATGGATAGGGCCAGCTTTCAATCAGATGAGGCAGATACATTTTGTTTGGATGAAATTCCAGCGTATTGAGCTGAGTGTCTAGACGCCCTCGCCCATTGCCAAGGTGATGTTTTAAATCACCACGGAGTCTTATCAGCCCGGCTCTGTCGTTAAGTTGTAGGCGACCCTTTAATGTTTCACCCGTTAACTGCCAGCTACCCTGTAGATCCAGTGGTTTAAAAGATAACTCGCCCGCCGTGATTTTAATGCCCCTGAGCGAAGAATCGAAACGGCTATCCAGCTGGGGAGAATGGGTTAAATCCAGTGAAAAATCCTTGAGCTGTACATTCGCAGCTGCAACTTGAATATCTTGCCCCTGTTGGCGTAATTGAATGTCCGCAATGGCTAATCCAACATCAGCAATCGTCAGCTTTTGCTGCTGCCAAACCACCTCGAAGGCTCGTGGCATGCTGACATTGATCGCCGGAATCTGTATTCGATCCACTTGAATGCTTTTGGCCTGCAAAGAGCTGTTCGCATCCATTTTCAGGCGCACTGAATCCGCCTGAATACGTGCCAGTCCCACCGCGGAAAAGGCCACAGACTCGGCACTGTTCTGTTCGTATTGCAGCTGTTTAACGGCCGTCTGTGTCTGAAAACGAGCGGTTGCCAACCAATCATCCTGCGGCTGCAGCGTCAGCGACTGTAATTGCAACTGGGTAAACAGCGCTGATTCACGTCGCCCTGCCACCACCTCAACTATGCCCTGCTGCAACACCGTCTCAAGAGATTGCAAATCAACATGCAGTTGCGCCACGGGGCTCACACTCAACATCACAGGCAATGCTTTAAGTGATTTTGCAGGCAGCCAGTGGGTCAACTCGCTGGGTAAATCAAGCTGACCATTGATACTCAGTTCAGCAACGTTAACCGTGGCAATGCCACCTTCGACCTCAAAACCGGTAATGACTTTAAACTGCGCCTGCTCAAAACCGCTTTGAGAAATTAAACCACCTTCGCTACTCAAACTGCCCGTTAGCTCCAGCTGTCGCCAGCTGTTCTCATCAATTGCTTCTGGCAACACGGCTTGCCAAGACAACTGCGTTTTACCCGTTAATTGATAGCCCGAATCCAGCATTTTCAACTGCTGCAACAACTCGCTGCCCGCTTGCAGATCAATCGTTAGCTCACCCTGCAAATGAGTCGAGTCATCGATGATTTGACTCTCAAGCTCAACAACAACTTGGGCGTTTTGCTTCAAGCTGAGTTGTAGTCGATTTTTAGCATCGGCATAAAAAACCAACTCAAGCTCTGGCGAATCGGCATCTAAATCTACGCGACTGGCTAATTTAACTGCCAACTGGTCTGCCGAATAATGAAGACTGCCAACTAAAGTTTGATGGCCCTTATATTCTGGAAGCCGCAGCTCTAATGAATCCACATGCAGCTGCGCCACGGGTAACTCGGCAAATAAGGTTTCGGGAAAGATAACCGGTATAGAGAGCGGCTCGCGGCTTGCGGACTTGTCCTCAGCATCAAGCTGCGGCTTTAACTGTAAATGGGCAGCAGGTATTTGAACGGTTTCAACGCGCCCTTGTAGCAACTGCCCCAGCGAATAGCTGAGCGCCACTTCCGGCAAATTCAGCGTCACCGCATGATCATCCGTCTGATAGGACAAGCTGACATCCGAAATGGCAAGATGAGACCAACCGGGTCGGCTAATATCAGCCTGCAATAATTGCATGTCGTAATCAGCCAACAACGCACGGATCACTGGCGGTGTCCAAACTGGCCAGGCGACATAAGCCACCAGCACTAACAATAGCGGCGACAATAATCCCAACAAAAGCAGTCGTTTTTTAATCACTGTTGTTTCTCTGTAAATACAGTGTCATATTCGTTTTAGGTCAACTACCTTGGACATCAAATTAGCCTTGATAGCCCACACGGTTAATCAAAGTCTGCAAGCGTACTAATTTTTCATTACTGAGTTGCCGGTAGTCAAAATAAGGCACCACCAGCAAACGTTTATTTTTATCAATTTGAAAATCCGAATCGACAGCCTCCAACTCGGCATCCAGCGATAACGTTTTTGCATAGCTGCGGCCCATCACAAGATGCAGGCCCGGCTGAGTTAAATCCGGCGCACTGAACAGCAAAGCCTGATTCGAGTTTTCACGCAATAAAAACGCATCGCGGTACAACTGCCAGGTAGCAAACCCTTGCTCATTCAAAGCAAAGGCCAGTTTGGCGTAAACATTAAAAATCTTACGCCAATGATTGCCGGTCTGCTGGGCAATACGCGCGATATCACCGTCCAGCAAAGACTGCATAGTAACGAGATGCTGATACTCATCCAGCGGGGGTCGATTGGCAATATAAACGCTGAAACGCGCATTCATGTCGCCTAAACCACAGCGTTTTGTTTGACCTGACATCGGCGTTCTCTAATGAATAATAAGTGTGAGACCGTAAAGGCTGCCATAAGCCTTGTTTTAAGCAAAGGACTATAAAGATTTAACTCGCACCAAACCCCCATCACGAATACACTTGTCACACTTAAATTTAAAGCAAACGAGTTGTTTTGGCATGGCAGAAATAGGCAGAATAAATAATCTTCAGGTTCTTCGCTCCGTAGACTTCGGGCTATACCTTGATGCAGGTGAACTGGACAGTATTTTATTACCGATCCGCTATGTGCCAGAGGGTGCCAAAGTCGGCGACTGGCTGGACGTGTTTATTTATCTCGACTCTGAAGATCGTCTGATCTGCACCACCGAAACACCGCGTGTTAAAGTCGGTGAATGTGCCAATCTGAAAGTGGTCTCAACCACACCGATTGGCGCCTTTGTGGATTGGGGGCTGAGCAAAGATTTACTGATACCCTTTGGTGAACAGGTCACGTCGATGGAAGTCGGCCAATCTTACCCCGTTTTTGCCTTTATCGACCCGCGTACCAAACGTATTACCGGCTCGACTAAAATCGGCCGTCACTTGAGTGAAATGGCGCTGTATTTGGCACCTGAGCAACCCGTAGAATTCCTCATCTATCAACGCACCGACCTTGGTTACATGGGCGTGATTGAAAACCGCTGCCTGGGCCTGCTATTTCATCAGGATATCCTGCAGCCGATTGATATCGGCCAGCGCCTGCAAGGTTTTGTGAAGGAAATCCGCATCGATAAAAAAGTCACCCTGTGTTTACAGTTACAGGGACAGGAAGCGCGCGATGAACTGTCGCAACAAATTCTGGATGATTTAAAAGCCAACGGCGGCACCTCGACACTGACCGACAAAAGCACGCCCGATGCAATTTACAAAAAATTTAACGCCAGCAAAGCCAGCTACAAACGTGCGCTGGGCGCGCTCTACAAGCAACGCTTGATTAAAATCGACAAAGATAAAATCACCCTGCTTTAAAAAAAACCTGTCATTTCGAACGGAGAGAGAAATCTTTAACGGCTAAAGATTACAATCCCCTCAAGATTCCTCACAGTCGTTCGGAATGACATAACATTCAACGTCATTCCAACCCCAAACCCAAGAGCACAACATGCAAATACAGTGGTACCCCGGCCATATGCACAAGGCCAGCAAACAGATCAAGGAAGCCCTGCCCGGCGTTGATATCCTGATTGAAGTGCTGGACGCGCGTATTCCCTTCAGCAGTGAGAATCCCATGCTGGCCGAACTGCGTGGCGACAAACCCTGTATCAAAGTGCTCAGTAAAACCGACTTGGCAGACCCGGAAATCACCGCCCAATGGCAGGAATATCTGGAACAACAACAGGGTGTTAAAACCCTGGCGATCCGTACCGACCAGCCAGAAAAAGCACTGCAACTGACCGATCTGTGCCGCAAAATGATGCCCCACAAGGTCAAAAACGAGAAGACCATCCACACCATGATTGTCGGCATTCCCAACGTAGGGAAATCGACTCTCATTAACATCTTGGCTGGCCGCACTATCGCCAAAACGGGCAACGAACCCGCCGTCACCAAAACGCAACAACGTATTAAGCTGGACGACGGTATCACCCTGTCCGACACCCCCGGCGTGATGTGGCCCAATGTGGAAAACAAAGGCAGTGGCTATCGACTCGCCACCACCGGCGCCATTCGTGATACCGCCATGGATTACACCGACGTGGCCTTTTTCGCCGCCGACTTTATGGCCAAGAGCTACCCGGAGAGAATAAAAACCCGCTACGAATTGGATCGAATAGCCGATAGCGATCTGGAAATTCTTGAGGACATTGGCCGCAAACGCGGTTGTTTACGCAGCGGCGGACAGGTTGATCTGGATCGCGTATCTAAACTGTTTATTACCGAACTGCGTTCCGGTGTGCTTGGCCTTATTACTCTGGAAACACCCGCCATGATGGAAGCTGAAAAAGCCAAGCTGGTAATACTTCGTGCGGAAAAAGCGGCAAAACAAGCGGCGAAAAAAACTACCCGTAAAAAGAGCTGGAAGGCAAGCCGCTAACGTCGCTACAGCCTGCGCCTTGTGAACAAGCATTGCCGGGCGTAGTATTGCCGGACTCACTCAGGAGAGATTGTCATGATGATTCTTGAATATGCTGAAGTAATTCAAAACCTTGCAACGCTGCTAATCAGTATCTGTGGCCCCTCACCCTTTTAAGGCTTTTTGTAGCGCACCACACTGGGGTGTGGTGGTCACAACAGCGATTACAAAAATAAAAATAACACATGAATAATCCCAACCACCTCACCAGTCCCTTTGCCACTGTCCAGCTCGAACGCCTGCCACGTGATAGCAGCCACACACTGCGCGCCTGGGATGCCGCCGATGAATATCTGCTGCAACATTTGCACGAGCATGTCTTTCATGGTCAGCCAGATTGCCAACAGCCATTAATTTTGAATGACGCTTTTGGTGCGCTTGGCGTCAGTTTGAAAGATTACCAGCCTGTTTTAGTCAACGACTCCTTTGTCAGCCAGCAGGCCGCTCACGCTAATTTTGAGGCCCACTTTGATGGCAATAATGGCGAAGACCTGCAACAGCTCGACAGCATTTCACCTTTGCCCACAGCTCCGCTGGTTATCCTCAAACTGCCCAAAAATACCCGCTATTTTGAATTTCAGTTACAAATGCTGAATCACTACTTACCGGCCGGCACGCCGGTAATCATAGGCGCGATGGTGAAATACCTCAGCAGCAGTTTTTTCAAACTGTTTGAGCAGCATCTTGATACCACCAGCACCACCCTAGCCAAAAAGAAGGCGCGTTTACTGTTAGGTATCACACGCGGTGGTTATCCACAGCCAACGCTGGCTCATGCCCGTAAACAAGCTGAAATTGACCTGACACTGTTTGATACGCCTAATGTCTTTGCCGTCGGTAAACTGGATCAGGGCAGCCGCTTTTTTCTGCAACACTTCCCGGATTTAAGTGACGCGGGAAAGGCCATCGATCTGGGTTGTGGCAACGGCATTTTGGGTTTGCACGCTTTACAGAAAAACCCGCAGCTTGAAGTGAGCTTTGTGGATGAATCCTGCCACGCCATTCACGCCACGCGCTGTGCCGTGGAAACACTCGGTGAGTCCGACCGCGTCGAACTCACCCAAAACCACTGTTTACAGGGCTTTAAGAACGACAGTGTTGATGCCGTGTTATGCAACCCGCCCTTTCACCAGCAGCAAGCGGTGGGTATTCAGATTGCCCAGCAAATGTTTCGTGACAGCGCACGGATGTTAAAGCCGGGCGGCACGTTATACATCATTGGTAATCGCCATTTGGGTTATCACGTTGAGCTGAAAAAACACTTCAAAAGCGTACGCACGCTAGCCAGCGATAAAAAGTTTGTGCTGTGGTCTGCTCTGAATTAAACCTGTCGAAAATAGCTGACCTTCAAAAACTCGCCGTGTCGTGCTAGAATTCGCGCCCAATTTTTATATTCCAGCCAACAAGTTAGGTAGACACACATGCGCATTGTACGAATGATCCTTGCCCCCATTCTTTTGTTCCTCAACTGGATCACTACGCCACGCGGCGTTAAACGCCCGGTTGATCTGCAACAGCAAATCGACCAGCAAACAGCCGCTCTGTCGCTGTATCAGTTCAAAGCATGTCCTTTCTGCATCAAAGTACGTCGCACCTTTAAGCGTCATTCTTTAAAAGTTGAAACACGTGACGCTAAACACGATGAGACTGTTCGTCAGGAATTATTAGAGCACGGCGGAAAAATCAAAGTGCCATGCCTGCGTATCGAAGAAGCCGGTGAAGTGAACTGGTTGTACGATTCCAACGCGATTGTTGAATACCTGCAGGGCCGTTTCGCTAACCAGGCTTAACTTTTTCCGCTGCTAAGAACGTTTTCGAGGCAGCGGCTAGAGAGTTCGGATAATCTGATCCAGAGTAGACCGATAATCCTTATAGTCGACGGTGATGGGCAGCAGCTTGTGTTCGCCCTCACCGTTTTCAGCACGCTGTAGAAACAGTGACGGAAAACCGCTGATGTTGGTTGTGCGTGAAAACTCAATCTGTTCCGTCAATTGCTGCTGAACATCCTCAGATCCCAAGTCATTACAAAACTCAGTTTCATTTAAGCCTATTTCACGGGCTAGCTTTGTCAAAACCTCATCATCCGAGGGATTCATGGCGCGCAGATAATAAGCACGTTGAATCGCTTCAATCATGCCCTCTTCCAGCCCTTGCCGACGCGCTGACAAAACTGCTCGACACGCTTGATAGGTCGACCGGCGAGGTTGATTATCCGTCCAGAAATCAAAGTTAAAAGCCGTGCCAAGCTCACTTTCAATATGTTTCCAGTGGCCCTGAATGTTCGCCTGTAGTTCAACGGGCATCGGCTCGTCTGTATCAGGTGCCAAGCCACCGAGAATATTTTCAACGCGCAGCTCCGCAGGCAGCGCCATTTTTAACTGCTGCCAAACGGGACGATAGCCCCAGCACCAGCTGCACATGGGATCATGAAAATAATAAAGTACGGATTCCAAACCTGTCACTAGCCTAGTCTTCTCGTTGATTATTTAAATCATTCTGACGATGCAAATCTATCTCAGCAAGAATCTCTGCCACCGTTCGCAACCGTTTAATACGCTGAAACAGCAAGTCTGCTGCCGGGTATTGCAACCTGAGATAGGAAAGCCATTGCTTGGTGCGGTTACCAATATATTTCGGGTCGGGCTGATCTGAGTTTTCAAAAAAATCAGCTAGTTCCTCCACCACCGATGACCAGCTCATAAATTGCGGCTCTTGCCCGTCATGCTGCTGGCGGATGGCGCGCGCTAAATCAGGACACGCCAAGGCACCACGGCCCAGCATCAGATCGGCACACCCGCTTTCGGTCTGAGCTTGTAACGCATGCGCCGGCTGCCAGATTTCACCGTTAGCAATCACCGGAATATTTAGTTGCTGTTGTACCGCATGAATATGCTGCCAAAAAGCCGGTGGTTTATAACCATCGTCACGGGTACGCGCATGAATACACAGTTCGCTGGCGCCGGCCTCTTCAATGCCGCCGGCAATATCTTCGAGCAAACTGGCGTCGTTAAAACCCAAACGAATTTTAGCCGTCACCGGCACATCTGAGTCGACGGCATCACGCACGGCCTTGACGATAGCGGCCACCCGGCCCGGCTCTTTAAGCAACACCGAGCCACCTTCGTGGCGGTTAACCGTTTTGGCCGGGCAACCAAAATTAAGGTCGATACCCGGCACCCCAAGACCTGCAGCGGTAACCGCATTTTTCGCTAAAAAGTCCGGATTACTACCCAAAAACTGAATATAAACGGGTGTTCCTGCGCGGGTCTTTCCGTCCTGCTTCAACTCAGGGCAATAACGAAAGAACACCTTTTCAGGCAAGTGCGTGTGAGTGACACGAATAAATTCGGTCACGCAGCGATCATAGCCACCAATGCGCGTCAGCATTTCTCGCATCGGGTGGTCCACTACGCCCTGCATAGGTGCCAGAAGGATTCTCATGGGTTACTCACTTACCTGGATATGTCATTCCGAACGCAGAGAGGAATCTTTTTCTACCAACAAAAGACCCCTCGCATCCGCTTACCCTAAAAAGCACAAGCGGGATGACCTTCCTAGGCCGCGTTCTGGTCAGCATCAGGCGCGCTATCGTTATCTTCGCCACCAAAGGCTTCCATCAGCGCTTTGATAAAGGCCGATAGCTCCAGCGTCATGATGGAGAAATCGACATCAAATTGTTCGATGGCATCCTGCGCATCCACTTCATCGGCCTTCTCCTGCACCACATCGGTGAAACGCAGACGCTTAACCGCCAGTTTATCATCAACGATACATTCCACACGTTCCTGCCAGCACAGCGCTAATTTGCTAGCGTGCATACTGGCTTTGATATGGCTGTTAATCTCTGTCGATTCAAGATTCTGGTTGGTGCAACGAATCACACTACTGACATCATCGTTATCGCGTAATTCACAGGCCTGCCCCAGTTCAAAGCCGGTGGCTACCGAACCGTTTTCAAGCCAGTCGGTCATCACTTGAATCGGCAAATTTTTAGCCGTTAACGGGATCAGCGACAATGCACCCACGGCTTCACGTAACAGTCCAAGCAGCTCTTCAGCACGTTTTGCCGATGCTGAATTCACCACTAACAAACCATCGGCAGGAGAAATATAGGCAAATTGCAGGCTGGAGCGAGCAAAGGCGCGCGGCATTAATTCAAACATCACCTCGTCTTTCAGTTGGTTGCGTTCCTTGCGACCTACTTTACGGTCTTCCGCTTCTTCCAACGCCAGCAGGCGCTCTTCCAGCTCTTCATTAATCACCGCAGGCGGTAATACTTTTTCCTGCCGTTTGGCGCACACCATCATGCAATCATTATTGGCATGTACGTATTCATCACCGAAGCGACCCAAGGGCGAAACCCAACCCAGCTTTAACATGTCCTGACCGGCACAGGGTTGAAAGGCGTGCGCTTCAAGCTTTTCGCTCAGATCTTCCGGGCTGAGTATAAAAGGCTTGGTGAAACGATAAATTTGTAAATTTTTGAACCACATAAAAATTCAACCTAACAGTTTGTTTATTCAGCCCCAGCAATCCAGTTCTTTAGTCCAATAAAGGGAACCGACAAGGAACCTAAACGAGGTCGCGCATTCTAACAGCATCCGAATCATTTGCGGCGCTCAATCGCACGGCAAATAAAAAACAAAATAATGCTGTCATAAAATACAACTATACTTGTATGACGCTCGGCGTTTATTGAACAGTATCACTAACAAATACAGCCATTACAGGCCTTATCCAGACAGCGGTTATGTCTCAACGTTACCCAAAAGATTTTTTCAATCGACTGACATCTAAAAGCAAGGAGCCAATCTCCCGGTTATGTTTGTGCTGCGTGCTGAGCCTGTCAACACCGTTAGCACAGGCCTCGGAAAGTGATTCTGAAGAGCAAGCTTTACCCGTCGCAGCCAGCCCGGGCATTCCCAAAGCGCAAAGCATTGATCTTGAAAAACCTATTCTGGAGACACCGGCGCCAGCTTTTCAAGCAAAACCCGATGATGAGAATCAGGCTCCTGAAGAAGCGGCTAGTGAAGTCGTTACAACGCCTCTGGTCATCCTCGGCAATCAGGTATTACCCGGCACATCAACACGTCTGGCCTGGTCACCGAGTCAATCCTTTGAGGGCATCGCTGCACCCACGCCGGTACTGGTGGTAAGAGGTGCAAAACCGGGTGCAGTCTTGTGCCTGACGGCTGCGATACATGGTGACGAGCTTAACGGCATTGAAACGGTTCGCCGGGTTATGTATGCCCTGGAAGCCGAATCCCTCAACGGCACCGTCATTGGCGTGCCTATCGTCAACCTGCCCGGCTTTCACCGTGGCTCACGGTATTTACCTGACCGCCGCGACCTCAATCGCTTTTTCCCCGGCAATCCACAGGGCAGCTCAGCCGCACGTATCGCGTACTCTTTCTTTCGCGAAATTATCAGCCACTGTGATGCGCTGGTTGATCTGCACACGGGTTCATTCCATCGCATCAATCTGCCGCAATTGCGAGCCGATTTAACACAACCTGAAGTTGTTAAACTGACCCAGGGCTTTGGTGCCACCGCTGTTCTGCACAGCATCGGCGCACCGGGCACATTACGTCGCGCAGCCACCGACAATGGCATTCCCGCCGTCACCCTCGAAGCGGGCGGCTCAATGCACTTGGAAGAAAAAGCAGTAAGCCATGGCGTTAAAGGCATTCAAACGCTGCTGGCCAGTCTGAAGATGAATAAAAAAATTAGCCTGTGGGGGGCACCGGAGCCGGTTTACTATCACTCGATATGGGTACGCGCTGATCATGGAGGCATTTTGTTTAGCAAGGTGTCGCTAGGTAAACGGGTCGATAAGGGGGATCTGCTGGGTACAGTGACGGACCCGATTACCAATGTACGCAGCGAAATCATTGCCCCCTACAAGGGACGCATTCTAGGTATGGCCGTGAATCAGGTGGTGCAACCGGGCTTTGCCGCCTATCGCATTGGCATCCAAAAATCAGAGCAGGAGGTTTCCGACCCTGAGCAATCCTTGCCGATTTCGCCGGAGGAAATCGACTCCCCTGATCTGGCGACCCGTGATCATTTTCCGCCCGCTACCCGATCTGAAAAAATACGTTCCGAGTAATTTGCTTTGCTCAGTAGGCATCGCAGATATGTGTGCTTTTCATCTTATCGACATCAGGAAATCCCATCCCCGGCACAATGCTGGAACCCATGCCAGCTAATGCACCTGACATCAGTTTACTGCAGGCACGCATTTGCTTGGCAACCGCACTTTGCGACATTTCCAATCCGTATTTCATGCCTCTGTCTTGCGCTTCACTACGTTTACCCGCCACACACAAGGACTTGATTTCAGCTTCCATTTTCTCAACTTTACTCGCCATGTCTTGAAGCTCGGCACGGTCAATGTTTTGCATGCAGGCCTGTGCTTTTTGCGCCTGCTCCATCATTTGTTGCATCTGCGCTTCATTTTGCGCCATTAGCCATGTCGGTAGACACAACAGAAAAATCGCCAACATTCCTTTTGTTATGAAACATTTAACGTTTAAAAATTGTTTCATGTTATCCCTCCGTTCATATCGAATAATTATTCTACTGATGCATGCCAAATCTGGCAAACAGCGGCTAAACTTACCAGTCATTATCAAAATGACGACGCTTTAGAGAAGAGGGTTTTATGACGACACTGACCGGCAGCTGCTTATGCGGCCAAATCGCCTACCAAATTGAAGGCCAAACCACCGCCTTTTACCATTGCCACTGCTTGCGCTGCCGTAAGGCCACGGGCACCGGGCACGCCAGCAATATTCGTGTTAAAACCACCGGCATTGAATGGTTAAAGGGTGAACAACTGATCAAAAGTTATAAAGTACCGGAAGCCGATCGTTTCAAAAATGATTTTTGCAGTGAATGTGGCGCGCCGCTGCCACGGCATTTTCCCAATCTGGGCATGGTGGTATTGCCGGCGGGCACCTTGGACCATGAACCGGACATTCAACCCGAAGCGCGTATTTTCTGCGAGTCGCGTTCCGAATGGTCCTGTAGTGACGACATTACAGCCTTTGCTCAATATCCGGAATAATCAGCGCTACAGCCCGATATTGCCAAATATCGGGCTGTCTTTATTTTAAAGAAGCCACTTCGACCACTGCTTTCAAATTAGTTAATCCCGTCTCGTAATCCGGGCCCTTCCAGACATCCATCAGCAAACCAAAAAACG
>Ga0209292_1001381_pt1 | contig 29729 bp, 29 predicted proteins | sample GOMGulsemesocosm_2_FD_184634 | JGI IMG/M metagenome (GOLD analysis project Ga0209292, IMG submission 184634) | Methane-oxidizing microbial communities from mesocosms in the Gulf of Mexico - GOM9C Gulf of Mexico (SPAdes) (version 2) | ecosystem: Environmental > Aquatic > Marine > Cold seeps... | reverse complement strand
GCATACGTCGTGATTAAATATTTCACGATTGCTTTTGACTCAAACATATCTATGTTGGTGTTTGGATCTTTCAAGAAAGGGACTTGTACTGTGCCATGCTCTGCAAAAAATACACTGCGCTTAGTTTCTGGTAATGGGCTGTATTCTCCCGGGCTTAAGCGTCGTGTTGCAGGACCAAGTTCACCAAATTGTTGCTTACCTAAATTAACCAATAAATACGGCAGTTCTAATTCACATAGCGTCTCACGAACAGGGCGTGAATAAGGGCTACTTTCAAAACTGTATAATACTAGTGGGTCAGTAGGTTTTAATGCTGGTTTTTTAATTTTACCTGCATTGCAGCGGATCAGCGATGCACTTGTTGAACTCGCATAATTAAAAATATTCGCGCGTAACCGAATCGGTGCACTGCTATTCGCATAATGCTTGTATAGATAGCTGATGATTTCAGACGCTGAATTTAAGATGATCTGGGTGTTCTTATCAATCAAGAATGGAATTTTATCTGTGCTGTACATTTCTTGTAGCTCTTGCCTGTGACGCTCTCCACCTTTGGGGCAGGGAATAATAAGCACATCAAGATTCAATTCTGAAATAGCTTCACGTACTAAGCGACAAAGTGGGTCGGCTTCGTTGTCATACATGATTAACGGATCTTGCTCATTAATCGTGGTTTTTGCCGCTTTGGTACCCGCCCATAAGCGGGTTTGTGAAGCCAGAGTAGAAGTCAGTAGATCAAACATAGCGTAAATCCGTCTAGTTAAAGCTTCATTTTAAATGCACAAATTTGAAAAATCTGTCTAGTCTGGGGTAGGATAATATTATTCTGATAGAAGTGTTATTTATCGCAAACTTTGAGTTATGAGATTGAATCAGTATAATGCGTTTTTTGCTTGATTTGGGGTAGGGTATGTCGGCCGAATATGATAATCGTTTTGGTGGTATTGCACGTTTATATGGACTAAAAGCACTGCAGTTTTTTAATCAAGCACATGTGTGTGTGATTGGGATTGGTGGTGTGGGTTCTTGGGCGGCAGAAGCGTTAGCGCGTTCGGGTGTAGGCAAGATCACGCTGATTGATATGGATGATATTTGCGTGACGAATACTAACCGTCAAATTCATGCATTAAAAGATACTATCGGTCAGCAAAAAATTGATGTGATGGCGGCACGTATTCATGCCATTAATCCGGAATGTGTGGTTAATCTTATCGATGATTTTGTCAGTACCGATAATATTGGCGAACACCTGAGCACAGATTATGATTATGTGATTGATGCGATTGATAGTGTACGTTCAAAATCGGCGTTATTAGCCTATTGCAAACGTAACAAAATCAAATGTATCACTATTGGTGCAGCAGGTGGACAAATAGATCCAACGCAAATTCAGGTGACTGACTTAGCGAAAACGTATCAAGATCCGTTAGCGGCTAAAGTACGTTCTGACTTGCGTCGTTTATATAATTTCACTAAAAATACCAAACGTAAATTTGGTATTGAATGCGTGTTTTCTACGGAACAACTCATTTATCCCAGTTCTGATGGTGAAGTATGCATGACCAAGAATTTTGCTGATGGTGCAACGGGCATGGATTGTTCAAGTGGTTTTGGCGCATCCACGGCGGTGACAGCCAGTTTTGGCTTAGTTGCGGCGTCGAGAGTATTAAAAAAACTAGCCGAAAAAGCCAACGCATAACTCGCTCAGTTAGTTTGTTTCATTAATACTGTCATCAGTTAAGTCATGTTCTCAAACATGACTTAAACCAGTTAATATAGATTGTGTTAACTGGTTTTATTTTATTAAAATCAACATACTATTTTTACCTTCCCAATATTCTATTCTTATAGTTCTTGATAATAGGGCTTGTTGTTATTTATCTGCATTGATTTGATCTTCGCTAAATTCGGTTATGTTAATAACTTGTGATACCATTCAAACACATGTTTGAAAAGTAAAACAGATCACATCAAGTAAGGAAACAAGGTATGAGTAAAGTATTTATCGTTGCAGCAAAACGTACAGCCCTTGGTAGTTTTGGCGGTAGCTTAGCGGGTGTGGATGCCGCAACATTAGGCGCGACCGTAATTAAAGGTGCACTAGTCGCAGCTAATGTTAATCCTGAGCACGTTGATGAAGTAATTGTTGGTAATGTGATTAGTGCTGGACAAGGTATGGGACCAGGTCGTCAAGCTGCAATGCAAGCGGGTATTCCTGCAACTGTGCCAGCTTATACGTTAAACATGATCTGTGGTAGTGGCATGAAAACGATTATGGATGGTGCGGCACATATTAAAGCTGGTGATGCGGACATAGTGGTTGCTGCAGGGATGGAAAGTATGTCTAACATTCCTTATTTGATGCCAGCGAAAACACGTTTTGGCTCTAAAATGGGTAACATGACCATGGTTGATGCCATGATTAATGATGGTTTGACGGACGTATTTAATAATTACCACATGGGTATGACGGCAGAAAATATTGTTGATCAATTTGGTTTAACCCGTGAACAACAAGATACGTTTGCTGTCGGCAGCCAACATAAAGCGGTGGCTGCGATCGCGGCAGAACGTTTCGTTGACGAGATTGTGCCAGTTGAAATAAAAGTACGTCGTCAGACGCAAAGTTTTGCGACGGATGAATATCCAAAAGACAATACCAGTGTTGAAGGTTTAGCTAAATTACGTCCAGCATTTAAAGCGGATGGTTCGGTGACAGCGGCAAATGCATCTGGTATTAATGATGGTGCCGCTGCGATCATCTTAGCCTCTGAAGCGGCGGTAGAAAAATACGGTTTAGAGCCAATGGCAGAGTTAATCGCTTATGGTCAAGGTGGTATTGACCCACAAGTTATGGGGTTAGGCCCCGTTCCTGCTATTGAGCAAGCACTAAAGCGTGCAGATATGTCATTAGAGCAGATAGAATTATTAGAATTAAACGAAGCCTTTGCTGCGCAAGCATTAGGGGTAATGACTAATCTGACTCAAGAGCATAATGTTGATATGGACTGGTTTGCAGATAAAACCAATGTGAATGGTGGCGCGATTGCTTTAGGTCATCCTTTGGGTGCTTCCGGTGGTCGTATTACTGTGACGCTATTACATGAAATGCAGAAACGTGGTGTAGATTATGGCTTAGCATCGTTGTGTATTGGTGGTGGTATGGGCACAGCTTTGATTGTTAAAAATCTGCAGAAATAGTAAACATCAGTTGATATATAAGTGGTGTTAATCAATTCACCACTTATATTCTCATTATTAAGCCGCTTGAATTGCCGCGATCACCGCTTTTAAACCATTGCCACGAGAAGGGCTAAGCTGTTGCATAAAACCAAGCTGAGAAAAATAGTCATCAATATTAAATGCTGCTATTTCAACGCGCGTTTTACCATTAACAGCTGCTAATAATGCCGCCATTAAACCTTTAACAATACGCGCATCTGAATCCAGACCAAACCATAGTCGCTCATCATTGTCACAACTAAACGCTAACCAAGCCTGACTTTCGCAGCCTTTAATTTGATTTTCTGCTACTTTATAGTCATCAGTTAACGCTGGGATCTTATTACCGAGCAAAATTAATTGACGGTATTTATTTTGCCAACCATTTTGTGCGGTTAATAAAGTCATTACATCGCTACTGGTAATTTCGTTACCAAATGGGCTCGACGAGAAATCGGTCATGATCATTCCTGTATTACCAACCAGACATAAAGTCTCGCGGGATAAAGTTAATTTTTTATTTATTGAGATTAGAGTAAATCTTGCAATTCATTTAATGCTGTAATGAAGAAGTCTATTTCTGCTTTTGTGTTATAAATGGCGAGTGATACACGAATAGTACCGGATAAGTTAAGGCTCTGCATCAAAGGTTGTGCACAGTGATGACCGGTACGCACTGCTATGCCTTGTAAATCCAACAGCATACCCACATCACCATTATGGGCGTCTCCCATAATAAAGCTGACGCCACCTGCACGATGTTGAGGTGAACCAATAATCTTAATGCGTGGCATTTTTTCGAGTTGCGCCGTGGTGTAGGCTAGTAGTTCAGCTTCGTGATCTGCCAGCGCTTGGCGATCGTAACTCTTTAAAAAAGTCATGGCGCGCGCAAGGCTGATTGTTCCGGCAATATTCGGTGTACCCGCTTCAAACTTAAACGGTAATTCGTTATAAGTTGTATGTTCAAAGCTGACGGCTTTAATCATTTCACCACCGCCTTGCCAAGGCGGTAGCTGATTAAGCAACATTTCTTTACCCCAGAGCACGCCGATACCAGTGGGGCCATACATTTTATGCCCAGAGAACACATAAAAGTCACAACCGAGTGCTTGTACGTCTACGTCCCAATGTGAAATAGCTTGGGCACCATCGATTAATACCTTTGCGTTAGTTTGTTTAGCTAAAGCAATGATCTCTTCAATGGGATTCACAGTGCCAATCGCATTAGATACATGGCTAACGGCAACAAGTTTAGTTTTATCGCTTAATAACAACTTGTAAGCCTGCATATCGATATCTGTTGACGGCAATAGAGGAATGACTTTAATAATTGCCCCTGTACGCTGTGCTAGCATTTGCCAAGGCACGATATTAGCGTGGTGCTCTAGGGTTGAAATGATAATCTCATCCCCAGCTTGAAATTCTGTTGTTAAGCTGTTCGCGATTAAGTTGATCGCTTCTGTTGTGCCACGGGTCCAAATTATTTCTTTACTGCTATTTGCATTAATAAATTGCGCACAGATATCACGGGCATTTTCATACGCGGATGTTGCTTGCGCGCTGAGGGCATGTGAAGCGCGGTGTACATTTGCGTTAATGTCACGATAGTAGGTATTAATCGCCTCGAGAACGCACAAGGGTTTTTGACTTGTCGCTGCATTATCTAAGTAAATTAATGGGTGATCATTCACTTGTTGGGATAATACGGGGAATTGTTGTCTAAGGTCGGTTAATTCTATATCGTTAAGCATTGGTGTAAACTCACTATCAAGGAGTGGGGATTATAACCTGAAAAAAAGGGTTTCGCATTTGTACATTTAGGCGAATCGAAATACTTTTTGCAATTATTATGATTTAATTTTTATTGCTTGTTTTTGGCCTTTTTTTTGTGTTTTAAACTGTTTTATTTCATTTTGGCTCAAAAAGTAATCGTTTGCGCTTGTTTTTAGCACTACTTTTATGTGTTTAAAGGTGGTGATATTTTGCACTATTATTGATTTATGTCTGAGTTTACTGTATAAACCGAGCATTAAAAGTATACCTAGTAGCTTCAAATGCGACTATGTAGACACTTATATTTGAAGTTATTGGAGCACACTATGTCAAAAGTATGCCAAGTTACTGGTAAAAAACCAGCTGTTGGTAACAACGTTTCTCACGCAAAAAACCGCACACGTCGCCGTTTCTTGCCAAACCTGCACACACATCGTTTCTGGGTTGAGAGCGAAAACCGCTTTGTAAAATTACGTCTTACTTGTAAAGGTATGCGTATTATTGATAAAAAGGGTATCGATTCAGTTCTTGCTGAAATGCGTGCCCGTGGTGAGAAGGTTTAAGGAGCTATATTATGCGCGATAAAATTCGTCTGAATTCATCTGCTGGTACTGGTCACTTCTATACCACAGATAAGAACAAGAAAAACATGCCTGAAAAAATGGAAATCAAAAAATTTGATCCAGTTATTCGTAAGCACGTTATGTACAAAGAAGGCAAAATCAAGTAATTCTTGATTTCGTATTCAATGTATAAAAAATGCCAGTTATTTATAACTGGCATTTTTTTATGTTAATTTTGCTACAATCTAATCTCTACTTCTTTCCTTTAATGTTTTAGTCTGGTGCTGTCGCTATGAAAATGAATCCCCGTCAGGATGAAGCTGTTAAATATATTTCCGGTCCTTGCTTAGTACTCGCTGGTGCAGGTAGTGGTAAAACACGTGTTATTACCACCAAAATTGCTCATTTAGTGCAAAACTGTAGTTATCAGGCCAAGAATATTGCTGCGGTAACTTTTACCAACAAAGCGGCGCGTGAGATGAAAGAGCGCATTGCTCAAACATTAGGTAAGAAAGAAGCAAAAGGCTTAATGGTATCGACGTTCCATACCTTAGGTTTAAATATTATTCGTAAAGAATATAAAAATTTAGGTATTAAACAAGCATTCACACTGTTTGATGATCAGGACCAACTCGCCTTATTAAAAGAGCTAACTCAAGAGACGCTCGAAGAAGATAAAGAACTAATTGATCAATTACGTAGTGCTATTTCGAATTGGAAAAATGAGTTGGTATTACCGGCACAAGCTATTGCCCGAGCGCAAATGCCGCAAGATAAATTATTTGCCCAGTGTTATGACGATTATATGCGTCACATGAAAGCATATAACGCCTTGGATTTTGATGATTTGATCATGATGCCAACCTTGTTATTACGACTCAACGATGAAGTTCGCGAACGCTGGCAAAACAAGATCCGCTATTTATTAGTGGATGAGTACCAAGATACCAATACCAGCCAATATGAGCTGGTGAAACTGATTGTTGGCCAACGTGCTAAATTTACCGTTGTTGGTGATGATGATCAGTCTATCTATTCGTGGCGTGGTGCCCGTCCTGAAAATCTCACGTTATTACAAAAAGATTTTCCTGGTTTGAAAGTGGTAAAGCTAGAGCAAAACTATCGCTCGACGCAACGTATTCTTAAAGCCGCGAATATTTTAATTGATAACAACCCGCATGAGTTTAATAAACGCTTATTCAGTGAACTTGGGTATGGCGATCCGATTAAAGTATTCACAACAAAAAATGAAGAACATGAGGCTGAAAAAGTAGTATCCGAACTGTTAGCACACAAGTTTATGGCACGTAGTGAATATAAAGATTATGCGATATTATACCGTGGTAACCACCAATCTCGATTATTTGAAAAAGCATTAATGACGAATCGTATACCGTATAAAATCAGCGGAGGTACATCATTTTTCTCTCGTGCTGAGATCAAAGATATGATGGCTTATTTGCGTTTATTAGTGAATCCGGATGATGATAATGCGTTTTTACGTGTTGTGAATGTACCACGTCGTGAAATTGGCCCGACAACATTAGAAAAATTAGGTAATTACGCCAACATGCGTAATATCAGTTTGTTTGCTGCTAGCTTTGAAATGGGCTTAGAACAAACCCTCACTGGACGTGGTTTACTTGCCGTTCGTGGCTTTACCCGTTGGTTAGTTGAGTTAGCGGATCAAGAACAGCGTAGTGATAGTATCGATGCTGTGCGTGATATGGTGCGTGATATACATTATGAAGACTGGTTGTATGAGACCAGTCCTAGCGCTAAAGCCGCTGAAATGCGAATGAAGAACGTGTCTGAGTTATATCGTTGGGTTACAGAAATGCTCAAAGGGGATGATCTCGATGAAGAGATGACGTTGGCACAAGTGGTTACCCGCTTAACGTTACGTGACATGCTCGAGCGCAATGAAGAAGAAGATGACTCCGATCAAGTACAGCTAATGACTTACCATGCTTCGAAAGGGCTGGAGTATCCTTATGTATTCATGGTCGGCATGGAAGAGGGTATTTTACCGCATCAAAGTTCCATTGATGATGATCCAAATGTCGAAGAAGAACGCCGTTTAGCTTATGTGGGCATCACTCGTGCACAAAAAGTATTGTTCATGATGTTATGTAAAGAGCGCCGTCAATTTGGTGAAGTAGTGAAACCTGAACCAAGCCGATTTTTGCTTGAATTACCGCAAGATGATCTGGAATGGGACCTACGTAAAAAACCAGACTCTCCTGTTGAAAAGCAAGAGAAAGGCAAGCGTGGAGTTGCAAATTTAAGAGCGCTGTTTAACAAGTAGTTGAGAATAGTATAAATAAAATAACGCTTATTAGAGTTCTAATAGGCGGTCAACCTGCGTATAATCCATTGGCTGAGCAATATAACTGCCTTGACCAAACTCACAGCCAAGCTCGATTAATTTAGCATGCTGCTGAGGATTGCTAATCCCTTCAACAATGACTTTAAAACCCAGATCGTGGCTAATATCTCTAATGACGCGAATCAACGACAGATCTTTTTTAGACATCAGCATACGATTGGTAAAGCTGCTGTCTATTTTGACAAAGTCGATCGGATATTTGAAAAATTCATTCAAAGAACTAAAACCGGTACAAAAGTTATCTAATCCTACTTGCACCCCTATTTGGCGTAATTTTTCTAACGCGTGTATGGCAAATTCATTGTGAGCCATAAACTCATGTTCTCTGAATTCAAATACTAAACGATGTGGAGGGATCCGTTGTTGTTGAATAATAAAAATTAAATGTTCAACAGCGCCTTCAAGAATGAGATGTTTGACGGATAAGTTCATTGCTAACATGATTTGCTGATTATTAGGGTGCGAATCATGCCATTTTTTTAATTGTAAACAGGCTTGATACATAATGTGTAAATCAAGGGTGATAATAATATCGGTACGTTCAGCGAAAGACATAAAACTATTGTCATGATGCTCTTCTTGCCAATGGGCAATGACTTCAAAACCGACTAATTGGTTACTGTTAAGCTGAATAATGGGTTGGTAATACGGCAGAATATCATTGTTAATAATAGCGGTAGTTAGCTTTTCTTGTTGCAATATAGCTAAGGTATTTTCAGCTGGTACGGGTAACGCAGTTGATAGATGGTATTGACCGAGACCTTGCTGTTGGGCCATTTTTAGGGCGATATCTGCGTCTTTCAATACTTTACTCACAGAGTGAGGGGCTTGTTGTAAACTAATTCCAATACTGCAGCTGCAGAGAATTTTATAGTTACTTACCTGAAAGCTAAAGCGGAACTGTGATTGAATCTTTTTAGCGAGGTTGATAGCGCCATCTGCATCGACTATATCCGTTTTTAATAAGGCAAACTCATCGCCTTGTAAGTTAACCAAGCAGTCGTTACTGGAGGTTAATGATTGCAAGTGGTTGCGAATGATTGTAATGAGTTTATTACTGAGTTCACTGCCAAAATTTTGTTCTACATCGGCGATGTTATCAATTTTAATCAGTAATAATACAAAACTTTGTTGAGTTTGCTGCAGTTGTTGTGATGCTAATTTTAGCTGTGTTAAAAATAAGGCTCGTTGTGTCCGTAATGAACGTGATAGGGCGAGACCGATAAGTTTGGTGCTGCTTGCCTTGTGTTGGTTTGATAGACGATCCTTGTTCACTGTCGGCATCCTAATGGTCTTTAATCACGAAAAAACTAAGTCTTATAGTGATAAAGTCTAGCAGTGGATAACGGAGGGTCAAAAAAAAGCCACTAAAAAATGAGTGGCTTGATCGAAGAATTGCTTGGTTATAATCGGAGAGTTAAGGTCATCCTGTTGTTATAACGTTATTTATCTCTCGTGTTACAGGCCTTGGATCATGTAATCAACAGCTGCTTGTAATTCGTCATCAGAACATGTTGCACAAGTACCACGTGCTGGCATCGCGCCATTGAAGCCTTCGATAGCATGGCGATAAAGTGTGTCTTTACCTTTTGCAATTCGAGGTCCCCATTGATCTGCATTACCTTTAATTGGAGCACCAGCAAGGCCACTGCCGTGACACATGTTACAAGTAGTCGTATAAATTTGTTCACCTGAGCGTGGTTCTGCAGGTACAGTACTTTTTGCTACGACTGGAGCCAGTTCACCTGGTAAGTATACTTGACCTACTGGGGCAATTCTTTCTGCAACTGATTCCGCAGAGTTGTGACTTGCGCTTACGGTAAATGCAAATAGTAATGATGCTGATAAAGTGATTAGAATATTTCGTAATTTATACATGCTCTTTTTAGCTCCCTAATAATGGTATTGTCAGTCTATGGGTGACTTTTGTTATAATAAATCCCTACTGCTGTTAACCATTATATCCTTACCAAGCCTTAGGTTAAATAGTTGTAACAGTGTTTGTTGCATTTTCCTTAGTTCGATAGTGCTTTTAGTTGGTTATAAAAGATACAGGTGTTGTAATTATGCAACATTTTCATGTTGAATTAACGGATTTGCCTAGACGAGATTCGCCGTTGGACGTAGTATATTGCTTATGCGTCCGTAGCTCAGTTGGATAGAGCGCGCCCCTCCGGAGGGTGAGGTCGGAGGTTCGACTCCTCTCGGACGTACCATTATCGTTATTATAGTGGTTGTGCAATTAAATGGTAATGGCGGTTGTAGCTCAGTTGGTAGAGCCCCGGATTGTGATTCCGGTTGTCGTGGGTTCAAATCCCATCAGTCGCCCCATTACTCTTTGATTATGCACGCTAAGGTAAATACAGTTTAATAGTGAACTAATTATTCTGATTGTTTTTTGCACTGGCGCTGTTTGTTTTTATTCCGATTTAATTGGAAATGATAAAAAAATCATTTTTTAGTTAAAAAGACTTGCAGACTTACACACAATATCTATAATGCGCACACTTGTTAAGAATGATGCATTCTAATGAGCATGTTCGGTGATTAGCGCAGCTTGGTAGCGCACCTGGTTTGGGACCAGGGGGTCAGAGGTTCGAATCCTCTATCACCGACCACTATGGCGGTTGTAGCTCAGTTGGTAGAGCCCCGGATTGTGATTCCGGTTGTCGAGGGTTCAAATCCCTTCAGTCGCCCCATATTCGATAACATAGATATTCTTTTAGAATTGAGTTATCACCCTTGTTAGAGTTACCTGCTAGCAAGTAGAAAAATTGTGCGGAAGTGGCGGAATTGGTAGACGCGCTAGATTTAGGTTCTAGTATCGCAAGGTGTGAGAGTTCAAGTCTCTCCTTCCGCACCATGTTCGGTGATTAGCGCAGCTTGGTAGCGCACCTGGTTTGGGACCAGGGGGTCAGAGGTTCGAATCCTCTATCACCGACCACTATTCGAAAAGCCTGCTCATTGAGCAGGCTTTTTTCGTTTCTGATATTCTACGCGACTTCCTGCATTAATAGTTCTGTTAATTCGTTGCCTTGTTGCTGTATTTCTTGTAGTTGCATAAGTAACACTTCTGGGTCGATATTTAAATGTTGCGCAAGTGCTTGTGGAAAGCGGTGTATGATCATAGATGCTGGTACGCCTGCATTGGTTGCAAAATTAACAAATACGGCAAGGCGAATCAGTACGGCTTCATCTGAAGTCTGTTCATATGAAAGTGGATCGAGTTGTTGGTGTATCGCTTTCGAGAAGGTCTCAGTAAAATTCCATTGTTTTGTGAGCTCAAGGCCTACATCTGTAAAGTCAAAATTGAGAATCGCGTGCTGGGCTTCAATACGGCTTTGCCCTTGTGCTTGACTGAGAGCGATAAGGCTAGCTTCTTCTGGTAGTGCACTTTGGATCAGTAATTCCCCTATATTATGCAGTAAGCTACAAGTGAAAACGATTTCCGGATCAAGTCGGGTTTGCTTTGCTATAGATTTGGCTATTTGCGCAACTTGAAAAGAGTTACGCCAAAATTCACTGATATCAAAGTCATTCTCACGCTTAAAATTATTTACTAGGCTACTGGCTATGACTAATGAACGTAACTTATTGAGACCGAGCTTGATCGCTGCTTGCTCTATTGATTCTACATGTTGACCGCGGGAATAAGCGACTGAGTTTGCCATTTTTAATACTTTTGCTGTGATAACTGGATCCATAGCTATTCTGCTGGCGATTTTATCGAGTCCGATATTTGTTTGATTAAAGCTGGTTATCATTTCTTGTAATAATTGCGGTATAACGGGTGGCTGTTTCAGTTTCGAGAATAAATATTCGACGTTCACATTGTGACTCCCTGTCATTGTGATTTTGGATATATAGCGATGATTAGAATCAAGTTAATACTAAAGAATGAATATAATATATTTTATTAGCGCAGACTTCACACTTATTTTAAGTACTGATGGGACACTTGGTCATTTATCCGTTTTACCTCTCAAACTCACGGCTTGGTTATTTCCCTGAGTAAGTGAATGTGGTTTTATATGTCTGTAATATATTTCTAAGGGATAGAAATTGGGGATAGGTTAGGGAGCTACAAGGGGGAGTTATGGATGGGAAACTCGATATAGAACAGAGGGAATCAGGGGCGAATACAGTTATTTCATCATTGTTGAATACAGCAGGTGGCATGACGGGTATCTCGGAAGTATTACAGCAAAGTCAATTTGAATCACTGCTAGTCAGGGTTCAATTGAACGATGATAGTTTGAATGAAATCGATCTACTTTCTCGTATATTAGGTATTGAACCATTAATTTCAGAGCAAGAACATGGTAAAAAATTCTAAAATAAACAGGTTAAGCCCATTCTTTAGTGATGGGCTTTTTTTTGTTTTGTTTTTATTATCTTCGCAAAATAGTATTTTCATTTAATTATTGATTACCACCTTGAAGTGACACTGATATACTCTCGCACCTAACTTACTTGAATCTAGTATTGACTAAGGGTTGTCACGTGGCTGAAATCAGTTTCTACCAACAAATTTATCCAATCATTGTAATGATGCCAATTGCGGCAGCTTGTTTTTTAGCATTAGTATTAGTAAAAGGCGAAGTGTGTCCTGGTCAGCGTAAACGTATTACTGAAAACATGATTTCAATTTGGGCTGTATTAGCACTAGGCTTAATGACCGGCATTGAAAACTATGCGACAACGCCGACCTTGATTATCGGTGGTATTGCGGTATTTATCGGTATTATGCAAAATTTAATTCAGTCTCGCTTAGAAGGTAAACGCGCAATTCCAAGTACTTGGTTACGATTACCGATTGCGCTTGCGGTCATCAGTGGGTTATTAGTACTGTGGCAACAGCAGCAGCCGTTATTATTATTAGAAGCTGTGCTACTAGGGGCTGTATTTGCGCATGTGGTCTTGTTGCGTGCAAAGCATAGATTACAAGCATTTAATGTTATTTTACCCGTTGTTGGTCTCGTGAGCAGTGTATTGCTGATGATCGGTTTATTAGTTGTAGCTGGGTTGAATGTTGACTCAAGTCAGATGACGGTGATTCAAGAGTTTGTCATTTATCGTGCTGTTATTTTATTATTCGCGTTAGCTATTTGGACTATTCCGCTCTATACAAAACAAGAGTACACACCTAACTTGGTGTCGTTGACAACGGTATTGTTGTTATTTTCTGAAGTGATCGGGATGGGTGTTGTAACGGCATTTTAGCTTTAGAAAATTATTGGACTGACGAGTAAAGATAAAGCCACTGACAACAGTGGCTTTATCGTTTTAATTTGCTTGTGATTCAAGAGTAGCTGGCTGCTGCCACGCTTTTGTTGCCCATAGTGGTACGGTGGATAATGAATGTTTGTAGCTACCATTAATCTCTTTTGTCGAGTACGAGACATACAATAGACTTTGGCTATCGGCATCATAAATACGACGAATCTTGAGTGATTTAAATAAGATGCTCTTGGACTGCTTAAAGATCACTTCACCGCCTTTTGAGGTATCAACGGTTGCTAGCATTGCTGCTGTAATTTCACCTGTTTGACGACATGCGATCCCCATATCTGACGGATCAGAAAAATCCAAATCAGCTTCAATATGACTAACGTGGCAAGTGACGCCTGGTATCTTTGGATCTACGAATGTGTTGATTTTAATATCTTTTGTGGTGAATAAACCCAGACTGATTTTACCTGATTCATCATCACTACAACCGCTTAACGCAACACTGGTGACAAGTAGTGATAATAAACTTATTCTTTTAAAATTTACTGACAATGGCTTTAACATCGTTGCATTCCTATGGCGGTTTGGATGAAAGAGATTACAGATTAATACGGAACGATAAATGAAGAAAGCAATAACATCGGTTTGTTATTGCTTTTAATCTTTTATCATTTTATTGATAACGACCAGAGGTGGCATTCGATTGGCTTAGGATTAGCGGCGGTATAAGCTGTGGTCAGTAAACTCTTTTGTTGACTGACACTCTACGCATAGGCGTGATTCAGGACGTGCTTGTAAGCGTTTAATCGATATTTCGTCACCACAGCTATCACAATAACCATAATCACCACTGTCGATACGACGCAGTGCTTTGATGATTTTTTTGATGTGTAGTTTATCGTGCTGAATTCGGTTTAATTCAAGACGATGCGCTTCTTCCATCGCAGCTCGATCAATCTCATCAGCCATTTCATTACTATCAGAGATCACAACGTCAGTGGATTGGCTTTCAATACGAGATAAAATCTCTTGTTGTTCTGTTTCTAGTTTTTCTTTGAAATAGGCAACTTGGCCTTCATTCATAAAATCGCTCATATATATTACCTATTTCGTATTCGATTATAATTAATTAGCATAATAGACATTTTAATTGTCCGTAATATAGAGCTATTAACCCTATTCAGACAAAAAATAACTGAAAATTACAAATTGGGGTATTTTGTCTCGTTTCAAGGGGGATAACGAATTAATCTGTATTATTCTTATGAAATGTGCCCTGATTATGATTATCCTCAATGGATTAGTTTTAATCTTGAGCAGGTTAGGCTAACATCACCATCTCTTTTCAGTATTATTACGCTGATATTTAGGACTATGTTAATGAAAGCGATAACTGTACACCGTCCGACGTTAAAGATCATGTGGAAACTTTTAGTTTTCGCATTATTTCCGCTCACTCTTTGGTTATACAGTGTGATTGGTGATGTACCATTTACCACCATTGACAGCGGCGTTAATTATCATAAATGGATCATTTTTTTTATTTACCTTGGCTGCCTTGCAGTATGGTTTTATTTTGATCGCGCCTTGGCACACAGCTCTTTTTTTCGTAGTTAATGTATCTTATGACTTTTGATTCTCTGTTTTCCATATTTCCGTATATTGTAGTTACCTGCGCTGCTATCATTTTTGGCTTTGTTGCAATTCGTAAAACTCAGCAAGCCAACTTGTCGATGCAAACTTTAAATCATGAAGTTGAGTTATTAGAACAACAATTAGATAACGTTAATTATACTAATGACCAATTGCAGAAAGAGCATGATGCTAATAAATTAAAATTAGAATCGCAAAACAACCAGTTAATTAAATTAATGTCACGATTACGTGAAAGCGATATTCGTTTGCACGCTGAACGCCAAGCTAACGAAGAAAAATTAGCGCTACAAGTACAATCTGAACAACGCTTACAACAGCAATTCGAAAATCTAGCAAATAAAATCTTTGATAGTAAAACTGACAATTTTAAAGAACTAAACAAGTCTAGTGTGGAATTACTTTTAGCGCCATTAAAAACGCAGCTGGAAGGATTCAAACAGCAAGTGCAAGATGTTTACTCTAACGAAGCGAAAGAGCGCCATAGCTTACAATCTGAGGTTGCTCGCTTGCAGCAAGTTTATCAATTGATGTCGAGCGAAACGGCTAATTTAACGAAAGCCCTGAAAGGGGACAACAAGCAGCAAGGTAATTGGGGCGAAGTTATCTTAGCGCGGATCTTATCTGAATCTGGTTTACGTGAAGGACATGAATATGATGTCCAGGTCAGCTTGAATAATGAACATGGCAAACGCTTTCAGCCTGATGTGATTGTTCATCTGCCACAGGATAAAGATGTTGTGGTTGATTCTAAGGTGTCATTAACGGCCTACGAGCGTTACTTTAATGCTGACGATGAAGTGACACGTAAACAAGCATTACAGGAGCATGTAACCTCTATTCGTGGGCATATTCGTGAACTTGGGCGTAAAGATTACCACTTGTTGCAAGGCTTAAAGACTTTAGATTATGTATTGATGTTTGTGGCGGTTGAACCGGCGTTTATAGCGGCATTAGAAGCTGACCCAAGTTTAATGAAGTATGCACTGGATAATAATATCATGTTAGTGAGCCCAACCAATTTGTTAGTTGCATTGCGTACCATTGATAATTTATGGCGTTACGAGCGTCAGAACCAGAATGCACAATTAATCGCAGAACGTGCTGGTAGGATTTATGAAAAGCTGCGTTTATTTAGCCACGATATGCAAGACATGGGAACAGCGTTAGGCAAAGCACAAGATAGTTATGATTCCGCGATGAAACGTTTAAGTACAGGTAAGGGCAATTTAATTAAACAAGCGCAGCAATTTGTAGAGCTGGGTGTAGAAGTTAAAAAACCATTACCTGTTGAGCTAATTGAGAAAAGCAATGCTAACTTATTAGAATAATCAGTTAGCATACTTATACTTTAACTTTTCCAAAATGCAGGGGTCACGAGCACTAATACTGTCATGATCTCTAATCGCCCCATCAACATACCTAAGCTAAGCGCCCATTTTGCGGTATCAGGTAAACTAGCAAAGTTACCTGACGGGCCAATGACTGGGCCTAATCCTGGACCTACATTAGCCACAGCGGTGATTGCACCGGTAATACTGGTGACAGGGTCTAAACCTATAATGCTGAGTATGGCTGCCAGTATCGAAACTGTAGCAATAAATGCACTACCAAAAGCAACCACAGATCGTACAATGACATCATTTACATTACGTCCATTGTAGTGTTGTCTAAATACCCCTGATGGATGAACTAATTGTGACATCTGCTTGCGGAATAAGGTGAAAGCGATTTGGAATCGAAATATTTTTATCCCTCCTGAAGTTGAGCCTGAACAAGCGCCAGTGAACATCAAACCTGCAAAAAGGACGGTCGTAAATTCACCCCAAGTGCCGAAGTCAGTTAAGCCAAACCCAGTGGTTGTGACTACTGATATGATGTTAAACATACTGATCCGAATTGCATCGGTCAACTCAAAAACACCTTTTTGCCACAGGTATAGTGACATCATTATTGTCATTACGAGTATTAGCTTTCCAAAACCGATAATCTGCGCATCATTGATGAGCACTTTGATATCGCGGCGATGAATTGCACTGATTAAGAGTAAAAATGGTAACCCACCTAAAAACATAAAGAAGCTGCCATTCCACTGTGCCGAGTTTGAGAAATGTGCCATAGATTGATCAGAAGTCGAGTAGCCGCCTGTCGATAGTGTTGTCATCGCATGATTGACGGCTTCAAAACTTGTCATACCCGCAGCTAAGTAACCAAAATAACACAGTACGGTTAAGCTTAAATATACGTACATAACGTAGGCCGCGGTATGTTGGGTTTTGGCGGTGTTTTTATCAGACCAGTCAGATGATTCAGTTTGGAATAGACGCATACCACCGACGTTTAAGTAAGGTAGAACTGCCACGCCCATCACCACGAAACCAACACCACCTAACCACTGTAGAATCGAACGCCATAGCAATACACTATGTGCGGTTGCATCTAAATTTGATAGTACGGTTGAACCTGTGGTTGTAATACCCGACATGGTTTCAAAATAGGCATCGGTATAGCTAATATGTTGGATCAACATGAGCGGCAGAGCGGCAAATGCGGAGGCAATTATCCACACACACGTGGTTAGCAAAAACATTTCACGTATACCAAGGCGGAAAACTTTCGAACGGCCTTTATGCCAGAATAAACCGGATGCTATGGTGGTGATAATAATGGATTTGAAAAACTCAGGCGCGCCATGACCATCGGTAGACAAAGCGAGTACCAAAGGCGCAATCATAAATAAAGCAAGTGCACGTAGCACTACACTTGCCATGAACAATACGGGTTTGAAGTTAACCATTAAACAAGTTTCTTTGCATGTTATAAGAAGAATGGACTGGGCTGAAAAAGTTTCTCTACATCAGGGATGAACTTTTTATCAACCAGGAACATCACTACGTGATCATCTTGTTCAATCACGGTGTTATCATGCGCAATTAGGACTGCGTCATTACGTACAATTGCACCAATGGTTGTACCTGTTGGTAGTTTTAAACTCCCTACAGTACGGCCAACAACACGCGATGTTAATTTATCACCATGAGCAATCGCTTCAATGGCTTCAGCAGCACCGCGACGTAATGAATAAACATTTGCAATATCAGCACGGCGGACGTGAGTGAGTAGCGCTGAAATGGTGGCTTGTTGTGGAGATATAGCAATATCAATGGTGCCGCCTTGTACTAAATCCACATAAGCACCGCGTTGGATCAACACCATGGCTTTTTTCGCGCCCATCCGTTTGGCTAACATGGCCGACATAATATTGGCTTCGTCATCATTGGTGACGGCGATAAATACATCTGTTTGATCTATATGTTCTTCGCTTAGTAGTTCTTGATCAGAGGCATCACCGCAGAATACGATAGTATTGTTAAGCATCTCTGATAGTTTTTCGGCTCGAGTAATATTACGTTCAATCAACTTTACTGAGTAATCACGCTCTAAACGACCAGCTAATGCTGCGCCAATATTACCACCACCTGCAATAATAATACGGCGATACGGTTTTTCTAGTTTTTGTAATTCACTCATCACTGCACGGATATTATTACTTGCAGAAACGAAAAATACTTCGTCATCGGCCTCAATAATAGTTGTACCCAGCGGGCGAATCGGTTTTCCTTGACGGAAAATTGCGGCTACTCGTGCTTCAACATTAGGCATATGTTCACGTAACGCCGCCAGTGCATTACCAACCAAGGGACCACCGTAATAGGCTTTTAATGCGACTAAACCTACTTTATTATTGGCAAAGTTAACCACTTGTAGTGCACCAGGATAGTCAATCAAGCGTTTAATATAATCTGTCACTAGCTGTTCAGGTGCGATTAAGTGGTCCACTGCAATTGCGCCATTATGGAATAGGGTAGCTTTGTTATTGAGATAGGATTCATTTCTAATCCGAGCGATTTTATTTGGGGTGTTGAACATGGTATAAGCGATCTGACAGGCGATCATATTGGTCTCATCATTGTTGGTTACTGCCACCAACATATCCGCATCTTGCGCACCAGCTTCACGAAGTACGTCTGGGTTAGCACCGTGACCTTCAACAACACGTAAATCAAATTTATCTTGTAAGTTTCTTAAGCTGTTGCCATCGCGGTCGATAATAGTAATGTCATTATTTTCTCCCACTAAGTTCTCAGCCAATGTACCGCCGACTTGACCTGCACCGATAATGATAATTTTCATTTAACCTCGCACCAAATAAAATTTTCGTGACCTGTTTTGATAATACTATTCTACGCTTATCTAAGCTAAAGTTGAATAAGGCCAATAGTTTATAGCCAAATGATACTAATTCATCATTTGACTATAGCGACTACGCAGTTATGTTTGTTTTTGTAATTTCGCGTAGAAGAAGCCATCCATACCTTGGGTATTGGGTAGGATCTGCCAGCTTGATGCTGGATTGTCGCTGTTGGCTGTTAATGGGATCAGCGTAGCATCCGGAGTACGAGCAACAAACGAACTGATTTGTTCGCTGTTCTCTGCCGGTAGAATAGAGCAGGTTGCATATAGTAACGTGCCGCCTGGTTTTAGTTGCTGCCACATCGCATCTAAAATTTCTGACTGTAATTGGACCAATGGTGCAATATCGCTATCACGACGTAACCATTTTATATCTGGATGACGACGAATAACGCCCGTTGCACTACAAGGAGCATCTAATAAAATGCGGTCAAACTTATCACCCTTCCACCAATCCTCAGGCTTACTTGCATCGCCATGGATAAGCTCTGCTTCTAATTGCATACGGGTTAAATTTTCTTGAACTCGTGCTAAGCGTGTTGCATCAAAATCGACAGCGACAAGGTGTTTTAGGGCTGGCTGACGTTCTAAAATGTGTGCTGTTTTACCACCTGGGGCAGCGCAAGCATCAAGAATCAATTCGCCTGGTTGTGCATCTAAGAATTGCGCCGCAAATTGCGCTGCGCCATCTTGAACAGAACTATGACCTTCTGCAAAACCAGCTAGTTTGTAAACATCCGTCGGCTTCTCTAAACGTAATGCTGAATCAGCACTGTCTACGATATTTGCGATGATCTCGTCAGCTGCTAACAATGTTTGATAATCAGCTTGTTTATGATGTTGCTGATTAACTCGTATCCACATTGGTGGACGTTCATTGTTAGCCATTAATACATCTTGCCATTGCTCTGGATAAGCGGCTTTGATGCGTTTTATTAACCAGCCTGGGTGACCGAATTTACACGCGTCATTACCATCAGCTTGGCTTTCTAGATCGTCTTGTTGGCGTTGGTAATTACGTAAAATAGCGTTCACTAAGCCACTGAGTTTATGTGATTTTAATACCTTAATCGCGTTTACGGTTTCTGCCACTGCCGCATGTGCTGGAATACGCATGAATTTTAATTGATATAAGCCAACCAAAATTAAGAAATGCACGGGTCTTTGCTTGCCCGTTAATGGTTTACTCATTAGCTGACGACTAATAAATTCAAGACGTGGTAACCAGCGCAGTACGCCGTAACAGATCTCCTGTAGTAAAGCACGATCTTTGGCTGGTAATAATTGCTGAGCAATTGGTAAGGCTGTCGTCAATGACTGACCTCTATCAACAACTTGGTAAAGTACTTTTGCGGCGCTAGCTCTGGTTTTCATATATATGTATCCGAGGTAAAACCACTCAATATGATTGAGCGGTCATAGGTATTAAATTGAATTTAGTAATTGACCAACAGTGAACCACTCTTTACGAGCGTTTAGTATGTCTTGAACTGGCATGGCTTTTTTACCCGCAAGTTGTAGGTTTAATAACGTTAATATGCCATTGCCTGTTGCCACTTGAATGCCTTGTTTTGTTGCGGCTAGAACCGTGCCTGGCTGTGCGTCAGTCTCGTCTTCACTCGCATTTGCTTGCCAAACTTTAACATTCTGCTCAGCAATTTGTGTGTAACTTACTGGCCAAGGATTAAAAGCGCGGATTTGACGTTCGATAGCAACAGCTGATTGTGTCCAATCTATGTTCGCTTCTTCTTTACTCAGTTTCGCTGCATAGTTTGCTTGTTCATCATCTTGCACTTCAGCAACGGCTGTATTGTTACTGATTTGTGTTAATGTTTCCAGTAGACCTTGTGGGCCAAGCTCGGCAAGTTTGTTATATAAGCTTGCACTGGTTTCATCGTCTGCGATTGGGCAAGCTACTTTGTGCAGCATTGCTCCGGTATCTAAACCGATATCCATTTGCATGATAGTGACGCCTGTTTCTGCATCACCGGCCCAGATTGAACGTTGTATTGGTGCCGCTCCACGCCATCTTGGTAATAGTGAGCCATGTACATTGATACAACCCAAGCGCGGTGTATCTAATGTTACTTGTGGCAAGATCAAACCATAAGCTACAACGACCATCAAATCGGCATTTAGGGCGGCTAGTTCTTGTTGTGCGTCTTCATTACGTAAACTAACAGGCTGATAAACAGGAATGTCATGGCTAACTGCAAGTTGTTTTACGTCACTTGGTTTTAATTTTTTTCCACGACCTGCGGGGCGATCTGGCTGACTATATACAGCTATCACTTCATGCTCTGAATTAAGTAATGCAGAGAGGTGTTTTGCGGCAAAATCTGGGGTGCCGGCAAAAATAATACGTAATGGTTTGGTCAAGGTTAATTCCTATTTTGTATTCTTATTTATTTTGACGTGCTAGCTTTTCGAGCTTTTTCCGAATTCTTTGCTGTTTTAGCGGTGATAGGTAGTCAATAAAGAGTTTACCGTTTAGGTGATCCACTTCGTGCTGTAAACAAATGGCTAATAAATCATGGGCTTCTAGTGTAAACTCATCACCATCACGGTCTAATGCTGTCACTGTTACGCTTTCTGCACGCGGGACAAAAGCGCGTGATTCTGGTACCGATAGGCAGCCTTCTTCAATACCTGTCTCACCTAATTTGTTGGTGAGTACTGGATTGATAAGGATTAGAGGCTCATCGCGTGTTCCTGACACATCGATAACGACAATACGTTGTAAAATATTAACTTGTACAGCGGCTAAACCAATACCTTCTTCGGCATACATGGTTTCTAGCATGTCATCGATGATGATTTGTGTCGCTGGTGTGATTTCCTGCACAGGTTGAGCAATTTTTTTTAATCGATCATCAGGAAAATGTAAAACTTCTAATATAGCCATGGTACTTTCTTATTTTGAATGGATTCAAATAACGCTTAATTTTGACGTAAAACGTTACAATAATCACTATAAATATAAGCGTTCAAACAACAATTAGGAAAGGATATGTCCATAAAACGTCGTTTGATCTTTGCTTTAGCTGCTATTTTACCCTTTTTAGCGCAGGCTGATAGCTTAAACTTAAAAAACCAATACCCCACTGAATACATCGTCAAAGAAGGTGATACGCTTTGGGATATTTCGAGCAAATATTTACAAAGCCCGTGGCTGTGGCCACAATTATGGGATGCCAATCCTGCTTTAGATGATCCGCATCTTATCTATCCCGGCGATAAACTACAATTAATCTTTGTTGATGGCCGACCTCGTTTAGTTCGTAATCATATGCGAAAGCGTATCTTAAAAGTGTCTCCTAAAGCGCGACCTGAATTAAAAGGCAGTCGAGCAATACCGACGATACCGTTAAAATTGATCAATTCTTTTTTAAGTCGTGATTATGTTGCTACGGATGAAAAATTAAAACATGCCCCTGTGATCTTAGGCAATAATGACGGTAATACGACATTCATTGTTGGCCATAGTATTTTTGCATCCAGTTCTTTAAAACCTGGTCAATATGGTGTTTATCGCCGCGGTCGGACTTATATCGATCCTGCTACGAATGAAAAATTGGGTAATGAAGTGGAGTTTATAGCCATTGCTCGTGTTGTTAATACTGGCACGGAATCGATTCCGGCGAAATTATCTATTTTAAAAAGCGCGAAAGAGGCGCGTAAAGGTGACCGATTACTGCCTATGCCGGAGCAAGATCGCTTACCGGTATATTTTCAGCCGCGTAATTTTCAATTAGCGAGTGATGGTGTCATTGTCGCTGCGGATGAAAAATACAGTGCTATTGGTAAAAACGATGTGGTAATCATTAATCGAGGTTGGCGTGATAGTGTCGGTGCAGGCGATGTTTTTGCGGTATTAAAACGCGGTAAGACTATAATTCGTCGTGAACAAGACCTTGACTTTAATTATGGTGATCAAGTTAACCAATATGATAAACTTTTTTCTGACAAAAATGAGTTACAGCTCCCAGATGAAAGGGTCGGAGAAATGATGGTGTTCAAAGTTTACGACAAAGTCAGCCTTGCACTTATTACACATAGCTCACAAGTGATTAAACTTAACGATAAGGTAAGTAACTTATGATAACTAGGGTGTAAGTGTAATTATGGTTAATGAGCAAGATAAATATTGGTTAGCGCTATATAACGTCCCCAAAATTGGTGGCAGTAGGGCGCTAAAATTATTGCAAAAAACATCGTTAACTAGATTATTTGCTGGTTCTGCACTGTATCTACAATCACTTGGTTTGGATACTGCGCAGCAACAGACCATTCTAAATCCTGATTGGCAAGCAATTGAGAACACTTTAAATTGGCTTGCGGATAAACCTGAACGTTATCTTATCCCTATTACCTCAAGTGATTATCCACTGACATTAAAAAATATTGGTTCTCCGCCTTTACTTTTATATGTAGAAGGTAATGTTGAGTTATTATCAAAACCACAAATCGCTATGGTTGGCAGTCGAGCTCCAAGTTATTATGGCAAGCGGCATGCACACAGTTTTGCAGCAGCATTAGTGCAAGAAGGGTTAGTGGTTACTAGTGGTCTTGCGATTGGTATCGATAGTGAGTGTCACCGTAGTGTATTAGCAGCCAAAGGGCATACTATTGCCGTTTTAGGTACTGGGTTAGCCAATGTTTATCCTAAGCGTCATCAGAAATTAGCGCAACAAATTAGGGAGCAGGGGGCGTTGGTTTCTGAGTTTAGCCCTTTTACTCAAGCGAGACCGGAACACTTTCCCCGTCGTAACCGTATTGTTAGTGGTCTTTCACTCGGTGTTGTGGTTATTGAAGCAGCAGTAAACAGCGGGTCATTAATCTCAGCTCGTTATGCTATAGAGCAAGGTCGTGAAGTATTTGCTCTGCCGGGCGCAATTGATAACCCGATGGCTGCTGGTTGTCATTATCTGATCCAACAAGGGGCAAAACTTATCACTCAAATTAGTGATATTACCGATGAACTCACATATATAAATGTAAGTACGAATTTTGAGCAAACAAACCTATTCAGCGCGGATCCAGAGACTGTTTCATTGCCAAATCAAATTATCTTAGATAGTGTCGGTTATGAAGTAACTACAGCTGATATTATTGCTGAGCTGAGCCAACAACCTGTTAGCCAAGTATTAACAAGTTTAATTGAACTGGAACTTGATAATTGGGTGAGTGTTGTGCCCGGTGGTTATGTAAGATCGCAGCGGAGGGGCTAATGCTAGATATACTTATTTATCTTTTCGAAAACTTTTATGAACAAAATGAATCTGAGTTTTTAGTTGATCGAGATGACTTACTCGGTGAGTTAATTCAGGCTGGCTTTGCTGAAGCTGAAATTCATAAAGCGATTACATGGATTGAGAACTTAGTCGAACTACGTAATGGTGGGATTCAGACTCACCTACAAGTTTCGAGTGTGAGTTCTATACGGATTTATACAGCAGCGGAGCAATTCTATATAAACACTGAGTGCCGTGGTTTTCTATTATTTTTAGAGCAAATTAATGTGCTAAACATTGAAACCAGAGAAATGGCTATCGCACGTTTAATTGAACTTGAGAATACAAATTTGGATCTCGATGATATTAAATGGGTTATTTTAATGGTGTTATTTAATGTACCAAACGGTGAAAAAGCATATTTACAGATGGAAGAGTTAGTTCAGGATAAAGAATTTGATTATCTACACTAAAACTTGGTAACCAGTGATTGTGCGATTAAATTTGCATTAATTACTGGCATAATATGTCAGTTTTGTTAATATTCACCCATTAATTATTTACTTAAAAATTGTTCAAATGTCTAAAAATGACGACAAACTATTTACAGTTCATGAACATGCCTTGGAAAAAGAGTACGAGACGTGCCCGCAGTGCGGAGCTGAGTTAAGTATTAAAAATGCCAAATCAGGGCCTTTTTTAGGTTGCAATAATTATCCTACTTGTGAGTATTCACGTCCGTTATCAAATCAATCACATTTCGAAGATGATAAAGTGCTGGTTGGTTCAGAATGCCCAGAGTGTCAACACGAACTCGTATTGAAACGTGGCCGTTATGGCTTCTTTATCGGTTGTACTCAATTTCCCGCCTGCAATTACATGTCGAAAACAGAAACGCCAGACGAAACTGGTATATGTTGTCCGCAGTGTAAATCTGGTGATTTGATGCAGAAAAAGTCACGTTTCGGAAAAATATTTTATTCTTGTAATAAATACCCTAAGTGTAAATACATTATTAATTTCAAACCTATTTCAGAATCTTGCCCTGAGTGTAATTGGGCCATTTTAGTTGAAAAAAAAACCAGTAATGGAAAACAACTTATTTGTCCGCAGAAAAGCTGTGGCTATAAGCGTGCTTTATTAGAATAGTGACAAACACTATCGATTAATTTAAACGATTAAAAATAACTCATACGGAAAGGGAATAATTATGTCTACACCATTTGTTGCAGTATTAATGGGCTCAGATTCAGATTTACCTGTCATGCAGGCGACACTGAATGTTCTAAAATCATTTGAAATCCAGTACGAAGTTAAAGTAACTTCTGCTCACCGAACTCCAGCAGCGACACACCAATATGTGACAGATGCTGAAAGCCGCGGTTGTGCTATATTTATTTGCGCTGCTGGTCTAGCTGCACATTTAGCAGGTGCAGTTGCAGGTATCACTACACATCCGGTCATTGGTGTGCCAATTGATGCTGGCCCATTACAAGGTATGGATGCATTATTATCAACAGTGCAAATGCCTGGTGGTGTACCTGTCGCTTCTGTAGCAATCGGTAGTGCGGGTGCTAAAAATGCGGGTTATCTTGCTGCACAAATGCTTGCAATTGGTAATCCTGAAATGGCAGCTAAAGTTAAAGCTGAGCGTCAAGCTAATGCTGCAAGCATTATTGCTAAAGACGAAGCATTACAAGCTAAATTAAAGGCACTGTAACTGTAATTGGTAAGAAACTAAGCTTATAACTGTCGTTATAGAGTAAGAAATGGTAGCGTAAGCTACCATTTTTATTTATGACTATTAATAATAGATATATTACTGTGAATAATTCAACAGCCATTAGCAACGCGGTTACTGCGTTACAGAATCAGCACGTTATTGCTTATCCAACTGAGGCCGTTTTTGGTTTAGGTTGCGATCCAATGAATGAAAAAGCGGTTCAACGTCTACTAAGCATTAAACAACGCCCAGTTGAAAAAGGCTTGATCTTAATTGCAGCAAATTTAGCACAATTAAATGATTATGTTGATTTAACGCCATTGTCGACAGCGCAAATCGATCATATTAATCAAACCTGGCCAGGTCCCGCAACGTGGGTTATGCCCGCGAAAGTTCAAGTACCTAAATGGTTAACAGGACAGTTCGATAGTATTGCAGTTCGTGTTTCTGCTCATCCGACTGTGCAGGCATTATGCCTTGCTTTTGGTGGTCCAATAACATCTACAAGTGCTAACTTAACTGGCCTCACACCTTGCGTGACGGCTGCTGAAGTTAACCGTCAGTTAGCTTCTTTGCTTGGTGCTGTTGTTGATGAACCCGTAGGAGGTCTGGCGCAGCCCACTACTATTACTGATGCGCTTACTGGTAAAGTTTATCGTTAATCATTATTTTACTCTGATGCTTTTTATTGACCATTATTGTCAAATAGTTGTTTATTAAATATTTTCCCTTATCTATCTCATTACAGGAGTTGTGCAGTATGGATCGTTATGCCGTATTTGGTAATCCAATAAATCACAGTAAATCACCAATGATCCATGGCCTATTCGCCAAGCAAACTGCGCAGGAGCTCAGTTATCAAGCTATTGAAGCCCCTATTAATGGTTTTACCACGGCAATGAATGAGTTTTTTTCTCTGGGTGGGAAGGGTTGTAATATTACCGTCCCTTTTAAAGAAGAGGCCTTTTCGTTTGCTCAGACATTAACACCACGGGCGCAACTTGCAGGTGCCGTGAATACTTTGGTGCTTACTGATGATGGTCGTGTTATTGGTGATAATACGGATGGGTTTGGTCTGGTGCATGACTTGTTGCAATATACGGCGCTCACGAATAAACGGATCTTATTGTTAGGTGCGGGTGGTGCCGCTCGCGGTGTAATCGGCCCGTTATTAGAACAAGGTATACAAGAATTGGTTATTGCTAATCGTACGGATGCTAAAGCGCAACAGTTAGCTAGGTTATTTAATGATAAAGGCGATATTACAGCATCGAGTTTTACTGCATTAAATGGTAGCTTTGATCTGATTATTAACTCGACTTCGGCAAGTTTGTCGGGTTTAGTTCCTGCGATCTCGCCAGCTTTAGTTGATAAAAAAACTATCTGTTATGACATGATGTATAAAGCCGAAGCTACAGCATTCAATTTATGGGCAGCGGAACAAGGTGCTGAATTGGTGATCGATGGACTCGGTATGTTGGTCGGGCAGGCGGCTGAAAGTTTTAAAGTTTGGCGTGGCATTACGCCATCTATGTCGCCAGTACTTCAAGCATTAAGAAAAACGATTAAATAAGTATAATGACTTACCCTCTACGCTAGGTAGAGGGTATAGCAGTACTTTATTTATGTTGGTTATTTTTCGAATCAAATTACTGACTATCTTCTATATATTCATTCTTAAGCAGCACATAGTTATCGGCGGATAGTTTCAAGAACGCAATTTCATCATCTGTTAACTTTCTTGCTTGTCTAGCTGGACTGCCGATATAAAGGTAGCCACTCGCTAATACTTTTCTTGGTGGAACTAAAGTGCCTGCACCAATCATGACATCATCTTCAATTATAGCGCCATCTAGAACTATCGCCCCCATGCCTATTAATACGCGATTACCAATTGTGCATGCATGTAACAGTGCTTTATGACCAACTGTTACATCTTCACCTAAAATAAGCGGGATACCATGCGGATTTGCTGAACTTTTACGAGTTACATGTAATACGCAACCATCTTGAACATTTGTACGCGCACCAATGAAAATTTTATTTACATCACCACGTGCTGCCACGAGTGGCCATATGCTGGCATCCTCGTCTATAGTTATATCTCCGATGAGAACTGCTGACTTATCAACATAAGCTGAATTCGCTAATTGTGGAGATACTCCTTGGTATTTTCGAAGTGAAGTGCTCATTGTTGTCCCTATATAGTCATTTATAGTTATTAATGTTAGTCAAATACTCAAATAGCATAGTAAACAACCAAGCTTGATAGCGCTATATTATTTTTTTATAAATCACTTGCCTGTAAACGCTAAATCCCTATAATGGCGCCTCACTGACACGGTAACAGCCGCTCAGTAAGGTGTTTAAATTAACTTAGGTTACTTTTTAAACGTCCTGAATAAAGCATAAATATGTGCTTGACTTCAAATCTGGTTTGCGTAGAATACGCAGCCTGACTACGACGTAAGACGTCAAGGTCAATGCTCTTTAACAATTTATTCAAGCAATCTGTGTGAGCACTTGCAGAGATATAATGACCAAAAATTATATCAATGTAATTGTGAACATTAAATTAAATCGAAAGATTTGGTTTTATAAACAACAAGCTTCGGTTTGTTGTTGAAGTACAGAATTCATTGAGCCGACTTAATCGCTTAAGTGATTAGTCAAAAAACTTTTAATTGAAGAGTTTGATCATGGCTCAGATTGAACGCTGGCGGTAGGCTTAACACATGCAAGTCGAGCGGAAACGAAGAATAGCTTGCTATTCTGGCGTCGAGCGGCGGACGGGTGAGTAATGCTTGGGAATCTGCCTAGTCGAGGGGGACAACAGTTGGAAACGACTGCTAATACCGCATACGACCTACGGGTGAAAGGGGGCCTCTTCTTGAAAGCTCTCGCGACTAGATGAGCCCAAGTGGGATTAGCTTGTTGGTGAGGTAAGAGCTCACCAAGGCGACGATCCCTAGCTGGTCTGAGAGGATGATCAGCCACACTGGAACTGAGACACGGTCCAGACTCCTACGGGAGGCAGCAGTGGGGAATATTGCACAATGGGGGAAACCCTGATGCAGCCATACCGCGTGTATGAAGAAGGCCTTAGGGTTGTAAAGTACTTTCAGCGAGGAGGAAAGGTAAGTAGTTAATAACTGCTTACTGTGACGTTACTCGCAGAAGAAGCACCGGCTAACTCCGTGCCAGCAGCCGCGGTAATACGGAGGGTGCAAGCGTTAATCGGAATTACTGGGCGTAAAGCGCATGCAGGCGGTTTGTTAAGCGAGATGTGAAAGCCCCGGGCTCAACCTGGGAACTGCATTTCGAACTGGCAAACTAGAGTTCTTGAGAGGGTGGTAGAATTTCAGGTGTAGCGGTGAAATGCGTAGAGATCTGAAGGAATACCAGTGGCGAAGGCGGCCACCTGGCAAGTAACTGACGCTCAGATGCGAAAGCGTGGGTAGCAAACGGGATTAGATACCCCGGTAGTCCACGCCGTAAACGATGTCTACTCGGAGTTTGGTTCCTTGAGAACTGGGCTCTTAAGCTAACGCATTAAGTAGACCGCCTGGGGAGTACGGCCGCAAGGTTAAAACTCAAATGAATTGACGGGGGCCCGCACAAGCGGTGGAGCATGTGGTTTAATTCGATGCAACGCGAAGAACCTTACCTACTCTTGACATCCACAG